>Ga0265295_1000839_pt1 | contig 58322 bp, 41 predicted proteins | sample Munlansysbiofilm_FD_192503 | JGI IMG/M metagenome (GOLD analysis project Ga0265295, IMG submission 192503) | Leachate microbial communities from a municipal landfill in Southern Ontario, Canada - Methane capture system biofilm | ecosystem: Engineered > Solid waste > Landfill > Unclassified ... | reverse complement strand
GCTGCTAGAGCGGTAAGCTGGTTGCCAATGAGCTGCATGCCGTCGCCGGAATCACCGGCAAACTTGACGACAATTTGCTCAGATTTTGTGAGTTTTGCGTTCTCAGCCATACTGTCTCCTGTTAAATGAACTAGATGTTCTATGTTTCCTTACTGCTGCAGCAATTGCAGCAGTTAATAAACTTGAAACAAATAAGTAATCAGCATACCACAACTACACGCATGCTGATGCTAAATCCAGGCGCGGTTGTGGTATACCACCAAATAAGTTCAGGCGCAAGGCGTGATAGGGCCTAAACTGCTAAATAATCGACTTTTTCAGCCAGGCTATATGGATCCAACAGTGCGAATTAAATCATGAAGTGAATGGGCTCTGAAGGGTTAGGGTGGCTGTGCGCAAGAACAAGGGCAATGTTTCCATTGCCCTTGTTTTGAGGGTTTGTGTTTCCCTGTTTTTGCTTGCTTACTTTAGGACCGCTGCCATATCCGGGAGGATGCTTGGCAGTTCATCAATGAGGCCCTTAACTGCAGCTACAGAGTTGTCAAACAGAGCTTGCTCTTCTGCGTCGAGTTCAAACTCAAGAATTTTTTCAATACCGCCAGCACCAAGGACACACGGAACACCAACATAGTAGTTGTCCACGCCGAACTCACCTTTAAGCAGTGCACATACGGGCAGAACACGCTTTTGGTCGCGCAGGATAGCTTCTGCCATTGCGATTGCAGAGGAGGCCGGGCTGTAGAATGCAGAACCGTTGCCGAGCAGCTTTACAACTTCGCCGCCAGCCATTTTGGTGCGCTCAACCATGGCAGTCATAACTTCTTTGGCCTTGGCTTCACCGTGCTTGCGTACCAGTTGCTCCATAACCGGGATACCATTGACGTTGGCGTAACGTACGATGGGAACCATGGTGTCGCCATGACCACCGAGAACCATTGCGTTTACGTCACGTACAGATACGCCCAGTTCCCAGGCGATGAAGGTACAGAAACGGTTAGAGTCAAGAACACCAGCTTGGCCCATTACACGCTCGGGTGGGAAGCCGGTAACCTTTTGGCATAGGGTAACCATAGCGTCCAAGGGGTTGGATATGATGATTACAAAGGCGTTGGGGGCGTATTGTTTGATTCCTTCAGACACCTGTTTCATGATTTTGGCGTTAACGGCCAACAGGTCGTCACGGCTCATGCCAGGCTTACGTGGCAGGCCGGCAGTAACGATTACAATGTCAGACCCGGTGATGTCTTTGTAATCATTGGTACCCTTGAGATCCACGTCGAATTGGTCTACGCGGGCAACTTCAGCGATGTCGAGCATTTTGCCTTGGGGCAGGTTCTCTACGATGTCAAACAGAACAACGTCACCGAGTTCACGCAAGGCGCATAGCTGAGCAAGTACGCCACCGATCTGACCACCACCAATCAGGGAAATCTTTGATCTTGCCATGTTTCTCTCCTTTGAATCAATTAAATGAATAAAAAGCCGGAGTGACTACATGTCACTCCGGCACGGTAAATACAGTCAAAGGCAATGAAAGGTTGAGCATAATGAAATTTGCTGACGCATGTACGACTATGCGCTCAGCCTGCATCCAGCTTTTTTGTCGACTTCGGGTTGCTGTGGTTGCATCTGCTCTGTGGCTTAAATTCATGCCGGTAGAATCCCGTTCATTAATAATTGCGTTGAATCTAATCTGCTTTGTTTTTTTGTTGCCTGCAGATATCGCCTAATGCATGTCTACAATACGTTTAGCAGGTATACAGTATGCAAAAGGGGGTAGGCTGTCAAGTGAATTTGAGCGCCACTAGATCGCTGGTTGTTGAGTTTTGAAATGTGAAATGAAACAGTGATTTATTTTTGCTCTGAGGTGGAGAAGATCTGACTTTCCTTGGCCTTAGAACGCGCTTGTTCTATGTCGGATTCAGAGATATCTCTGGGGACACTTAGGGTCTGGCCGGGATATATCTGACGTGGATTTTTAATCTGGTCACGATTAGCACGATAGATAAGAGGCCAGAGCATTCCATCTTCATACACAGATGGGTGCTGGGCTATGATGTAAAGGTTCTCTCCATCCTTTACGGTATATTGATTTACGCGCGCAGGAAGCACTGGCTTAGCTGGAGTTCGCACTGGGGGCTGCGATGCTGCTACGGTGGAAACTTCGTTCTTTGTCTGAGGTGTTTTGGAGAGATCACTTTGCGCCGCTGTTGTATTAGTGTTGGGATGCGGGGTGCCGTTTGGCTCCTTTGCTAGGTTAATCTGTTCCTCGCCCCTGCTTGAGTCATTGTCTAGAGGTAGTGCCGTAGAAATTGAGTCCGGGCAGGTGGCACATGCAGTTGTAGCGTCGGGAATGTGGCTGTTTGTGGTTTGGGTTGCGGTTGAGGCGCTGCACGCAGCTAACGTGCACACAAGCAGCACGGCAACGATGCGCCGTAGGGTATTGTGCAGGGCATTGCTGCTCTGGCCAACTTGTATACCAGTCTGCCGTAGCGGCGCGCACTGCTGGAGCTGTTTATGTATATACTCTGGCATATACTCTAGTTTCATGCAGATTCTTTACGTTGTCAGCCAGCGACATGTAGAATGTGGGCTAAGTGCAGTGGCTGGGATATGTGCCGCCTATACGGTAAATGTCTATGCCCAGGATAAATCTTAGGATAGCCCGCTGCCTTAAGTTGCTATATGCAACAGCAGCGGACTATCGTTGGATATGATTTACCCTTTTGGTGTTTTGCGCAGGCGTAGGGAAAGTTCCTGCAGTTGCTTATCATCTACTTCACTGGGAGCGTTGGAAAGTAGACATGCGCCTTTCTGGGTTTTAGGGAAGGCGATGACGTCTCGAATGGAATCAGATCCAGTAATGATCATGGCTAGTCGATCAAGCCCAAATGCAAGGCCGCCGTGGGGCGGTGCTCCGTACTGAAGTGCATCTAGGAGAAAACCGAACTTGGCTTGAGCTTCTTCAGCGTTTATGCCCAGCAACTCGAACATCTTGCTTTGCACCTGTTGGTCGTGGATACGGATGCTGCCGCCGCCGATTTCAGAACCGTTGAGAACTAGATCATATGCTTGTGCACATGCCTTAAGTGGGTCGGTGGCGAGCAGGTGCATGTCTTCTTCACGCGGTGCGGTGAAAGGGTGATGTACCGCGCAGTAGCGCTGTTCCTCCTCGTCCCATTCGAGCAGAGGGAAATCGGTTATCCACACAAAATTATAGATATTTTTATCAGTAAAGCCGAGCTTGTGTCCTAGGTGTCCGCGCAGACGCCCGAGAGCTTCATTGGTAGTGGTGACGCTGTCGGCAACAAACATCAAGAGGTCGCCGGGACTGGCATCAAATTCGCGGTTGATCTGCTCCATCTGCTCAGCGGTAAAGAACTTCGCAATGGGGGATTGCCAGCCATCTTCATTGACCTTGACCCAAGCTAGCCCTTTAGCACCGTAGATTTTAACAAAATCGGTCAAATCATCCATGTCTTTACGCGAGAACGTGCCACAGCCCTTGGCGTTGATCCCTTTAACCAGCCCTTGTTGTGCAGCGACATCGGCAAAGACCTTGAAGTCGCAGGTGCTGACAAGGGTGGTAATGTCAACCAGTTCCATAGCAAAGCGTAGGTCTGGGTTGTCTACCCCGAAGCGATGCATAGCTTCAGTGTAGGTCATGCGTGCCATGGGCAGAGTCATCTCAAGATTGAGGGTTTCTTTAAATACCCTAGCTATCATGTTTTCCATAATAGTGATGACATCGTCACTGTTGACGAAACTCATCTCGCAGTCTATCTGGGTGAATTCAGGTTGACGGTCGGCGCGCAGGTCCTCATCGCGGAAGCACTTTACGATTTGAGCATAGCGATCATAACCGGAGACCATCAGGAGTTGTTTAAAGAGCTGTGGTGACTGTGGCAGGGCATAGAAGTGTCCACCGTTGACTCGGCTGGGAACCAAAAAGTCGCGGGCCCCTTCCGGAGTGCTTTTGGTCAACACTGGGGTTTCGATTTCGATAAAACGCTCCGCGTCCAGAAAGGTGCGTACCGCGCGGGTGATCTTGTGGCGTAAGATCATGTTTTGCTGCAGTGCAGGCCGGCGCAGGTCGAGGTAGCGGTATTTGAGGCGCACACTTTCTGCTGCGTCGGTGTATTCGTCTAGGCCGAACGGAGGCGTTTTTGACTGGTTGAGAATCTTGAGTTCACTGACCTCAATTTCAACTTCGCCAGTTTTCATTTTGGGGTTTACGGTACCTTCGGGGCGCGGTGAAACGATCCCTTTGATGGCGACGACATATTCGCTGCGCACCGTATCCGCTTTGGTATGCGCCTCAGAGTCTCGATCTGGATCTAGGGCCAACTGCGCTACCCCTTCACGATCTCGTAGATCGATGAAGATCAGGCCGCCGTGGTCACGACGACGTTGAACCCATCCCATCAGACATACTTGCTCCCCAATAAGTGCACTTGTCAGTTCACCGCAGTAGTGGCTGCGTTTCCATTGTCCCAGAGTGTCGTTCAACGGCTTTTCCTCCTGCAGTAGTCAGCGTGACCTTTCGCTGTTACCGCTTGTGTCTAAATTTTATAAGATAACATCCAGTTTGTATCTAAGTTCAGCCAGTTATATGAAGTATGCGGGCTGTAGCCGACCCAAAGAGCAATCGTTTCAAAGCAAAGCGGTTAAGTATATGCGCTATGCTTCTTCCCCGTCAAGCGCTGCTGTTATTGATGCAGCCAGCGTGTGTAGTTCAATGTTCATTTCGGTGCCGTCTGCCATCCGCTTGAGGCTGACGGTGCCGGCTTCAAGTTCATTGTCACCCAACACTATGGAATACACGCTGTCTAGCTTATTGGCTAGGCGCATCTGCGCTTTCAGGCTTTTGCCGGAAAAGTCCATTTCTGCATATATTCCCTGATGCTGGAGGCGGTTAAGTATAACAAAGCTTTCCTGCTGCGCACGCTCGCCCAGAGCCGCGATAAATAGCTGTGGCACCGGAGCTTTGAGTTTGTGTGTATCCAGGAGCAGCACCAAGCGTTCTACCCCCATGGCGAATCCGATTCCGGGCAGAGCTGGGCCTCCCAGTTCCTGAATTAATCCATCGTAGCGCCCTCCCGCAGCCACGGCGTTCTGGGCTCCGAGGGCGGTAGTCACCATTTCAAAGGTGGTTTTGGTGTAGTAATCGAGACCGCGCACCATGCGATTGTTGATCTCATAGGGGACTTCAAGTGCGTTGAGGTGGTGCTGAACCTTGTGGAAGTGTTCTTCACATTCCGTACATAGGTTGTCGAGTACAGATGGCGCGGTGGCGGTGGCTTCCTTGCATCCGGCCGCTTTGCAGTCCAATACCCGCAGGGGATTGGTGGAGTAGCGGCGCTTGCAGTCATCGCACAGAGCATCCAGACGTTGGGTCAGAAATTCAATTAAGGTGCGACGGTAGTCGGGGCGACAGGCATTGCAACCTAGGGAGTTGAGCTGCAGGCTGACATTGGTTATCCCGACTGCGGTAAAGAAATGGCTCAGCATCGCCAATACTTGGGCATCAATACGTGGGTCATCCTGCCCGATCACCTCCGCACCAATTTGGTGGAATTGGCGATAACGCCCTTTTTGGGGGCGCTCGTAACGAAACATGGGCCCCATGTAGTACAGTTTGGAACTGTTGGCCTCATTGTAGAGCTTGTGCTGAATGAAGGAACGCATCACCGGCGCAGTCCCTTCGGGGCGCAGGGTGATGGAGTTATTCCCTTTGTCCACGAAGGTATACATCTCTTTTTCAACGATATCTGTGGTTTCGCCGATAGAACGACTGAACAACTCAGTTTTCTCCACCACAGGAACGCGGATCTCTTTGTATCCATAGGTATGGAAAATTTGACGTGCTTGTTGCTCCAGAAACTGCCATGCGGCAATATCGTGCGGCAGAATATCATTCATCCCTTTGATGCCGGTTATACTCAACGGGTGTCTCCTTCGGATTATGTGTTTTGATTGTTCGCAGTAGAATTTATTGCGCTATGTTTTGGCTCTATCTATCTTTTATCCTGTTTGCGTTCTTATTGAAAGAGTCACCTTGCTCTGCCGAGGCTAAAGCCTTGCCAGGTGGATTGGTACTTACGCACACGCGATGCTATGAATATGCTGGAAAGCTATTGCTGTCAAGGGGGTGTATTCAACTCTTTCCAGTGCTTGACCTCCCAGTTAGTGCCATTGGTGCTGAACTGGATGCTGCCGTGCAAATCGGTGCGCCACAGGGGAATTTCTTCTGCTGCAAGAATGTCGCGGACTGCCAAGTGGGGGAACCCGAAGTGGTTTTCGAAGCCACAGCTTGCAATGGTATGCTTGATGTCCCAGGCGTCACTCCACTGCTCCGGCAGGGAGTTGCGACTGCCGTGGTGGGGAAGCTTGAACAGTGTAACCGGAAATGGTGGCTTGATGCGCATGAGTTGCGCCATCCCCTCCGTTTCGAGGTCGCCAGTGAGGAGCAACCCTTCCGTGCCGTGGCCAGCAAATATCGCTATGGAACGGTCGTTGACCGATCTGTGGGTCTGGTCGGGAATATGCAAGTACACATACGGGTCCAGACGGATAAGCCCCTCAGGTAGCGAAATCAGCGCTGGAGCCTTTGGAGAGTTCAGTGTTGCATGCAGGCGTGAATTGAGGGTACGCATCTGCGCACCACTTAAAAAGACTCTGGTGGGGAAATGGCGCAGTATATGGTTTAACCCCTTGCTGTGGTCTGGATGATCGTGACTTAAAATTACCGCATCCAACTGGGTAACTCCAAGGCGTTGCAGCGCCGGAGCGACCAGCTGTGCTCCAGTATCGAAGGAGGCTGAGTAGAGTCCACCTCCGTCGATGAGATAGTTTTTATTTTCTGGGGTTTGGAGGAGAAATGAGTCTCCTTGCCCGACGCTCAAGGCTGTCAGGCGTAGAGTAGCGGGGGCATTCAGGGGCACCAGCATCGTAAGTAGTAGTGCTACCACTGCACTACCCAGACTGAAGAATGCCGCAGTGCGGCGACTGGCGACCCAGAGAATCAGTCCTGCACATAGTAGGGCCAGCGCCAGTTGTCCCCACGTCGACAGATAGATGTAGCGCCCAGCCAGTGGTCCGTGCGCTAAGGCTTCCCCCCATCTAAGCAGTTGCATGAGCAGGGTAGCGCTCAATCTGAGCAACGGCTCGCCCAGTGTGGGAGCGATGCTGAATATCGCGGTAGCACTTAAAGTCAGGGGCAGTATGAGGAAACTCACCACTGGCACCGCCAGGATATTAATTAAGATTGAGCCCGGAGCCAAGGTGTGAAAGTGCCACAAGGCAAAGGGGGTAGTGGCTAAAAAGGCGGTGTATGAGGTCAGAAAAAGCAGAACAATCCAACGCTTCCAGCCTGTAGGTAAACGCCGGTGCCATACGGGTAACACCAGCAGCAGGGCACCGACACCGGCAAACGAAAGTTGAAAGGATGCAGACTGCAGGGCAAGTGGGTCGGCAAGGAGGATAAAGGCTGCAGCCAACACGAGAACAGCCCCTGCTTGGGTACGGTAGTTGATGGCAGCGATCAATGCTGCGACACCCAGCATTACGGTAGCTCGTACGGTGGGTAGGGCACTGCCAGTTAGAACAAGATAGGCTAAAGCAAAGGGGAGACACAGCAGGGGGATGATCTTCTGCATTGGTTGCCATAGCAGCAGGGTGGTGCTGCGTCGATACCAGAATCGCAACAGAGCATACGTTAACATTGCGATCATCCCTAGGTGCAGCCCTGAGATTGAAAACAAATGTGCCAGCCCAGTAAATGCTAGGGTTTGGCGTTGTTCGGTGCTTAGGCGGGTGTTTTCGCCCAGAGCTAAACTCAAGAGATACGCCGTGGATTGTTCTGGCAGGCTGATGGCGATATTCTGCGCAGTGTGCTGACGCCAGCGCGCAATACGTTCATTGCTGGATGGAGGGGTATCTGAGGCCATGCGCGCAATGGAAGTGGCGTTGGCGACAAAACCCGAGGCGATGATGCCGTGTCGGGCAAGATAGCGTGGGTAGTTGAATTCCCCAGGAGTGCCGAATAGGCGGGGTTGTCTGAGTTTAGCGCGTAGGCGTACTTGGTCGCCGGGATATGCAGTTATTGCTTTATCCCCAATATGGATCCGCACTGGCATCGACCTGGCCTCAGTGCGGAGTTCTCCCCTGTGGATAGTGTCGATGGCAACATCCATGCGCCAGCGCCCTGGTTGCGCTTCGACGCGTAGCACTTTCCCAGCAAGGGCAACTTCCTTCCCTTCAATTTGTTGCAGAAGTTTTAGGTGGTATGGAGCAGGGGTGAGGGCAAAGGAGGTGGCTATCCCGCCCCAGACTACCGCAGTGGCTATTACGAGGGGGCGTGTCGGACGCCTATAGTAGGCAAGCAGAACAAGAATGGCTATCCCAGCCATTTGCAGAACCAAGATCGACGGAATTTCGGTACAGGATACGGCTATGGAGCAGAGTATGTAACCGAGAAGTGGAGTTAACAGAGGGGGCATTTCAGCGAGGAGTGTAGTTGTTGTTCCACATATTTGTCGCCATACTGCATTGAAAGACACTGTGCGTACCCCTGAATCCACCCACCTAACGAGGGCCTTGAGCGCATGAATTAATGTGAGGTTAAGCCAAGCTAGAGTGGAGTTAAAGCATAAAGCGGCGCATGCTCACGTTCAGAATCATCCCAGCGGCTACCATAGTCGTAACCATATTGGTGCCGCCGTAAGAGAATAAGGGTAGGGGGACCCCAACCACCGGCAGTAGTCCCATCACCATGCAAAGATTTACGATGGCGTGCCAGAAGATAATGCTGGTTGCGCCAATGGTGAGGTACATGCCGAAGTTATTGGCGGCTTTGTGGGCCACCAGAATCCCACGAAAGATGATAAGAACGTAAAGTGCGAGTAGAATCAGGGCGCCGAACATCCCCCATTCTTCGGCAAAAACCGAAAACACAAAATCTGTATGGCGTTCCGGCAGAAAGGATAGCTGTGACTGCGATCCCTGCATAAAACCTTTACCCCAGAAGCCACCGCTGCCGATAGCTATTTTAGACTGGATAATGTGATACCCGCTGCCGAGGGGGTCGTGCTCAGGGTTTAAAAACGTGCGAATTCGCGCGCGCTGGTATTCGTGGAGGAGGAACCACCCCCCCGCAGCGAGCGTGACACAGGCGCTGCTGATAAACGCGAGAGTTTTGGGGCGAATTCCAGAAAACAACGCCATGGTAGCCCCGATAAACAATAGCATCATACCGGTTCCAAGATCAGGCTGTTTGATGATAAGTGCAGTCGGGATGAGTAGAGTAATCCCCGGTACGATTAGATCACGCAGAGAGTGTCCATCTTGGCGTTCGTGTCTGCTGAAATACTGGGCCAGGACTATGACTATCACTGGCTTCATGATCTCGCTGGGTTGCAGGTTGAATAGACCAACATCGAGCCAGCGGGTGGCACCCATGTTGGTTTCACCCAGAATAAAAACCGCGATCAAGACTGCCGTGCACACTGCGTAAGCTCCAGGGCCAAGATGGAGCAGGTGACGAGAGTTGAACATGGCCACCGCTGCCATGACTAGCACCCCCACCCCCAGCCACAAGCACTGTTTAATGTACAGGGGGGGGGAGGAAGAGTCCCAGCCGGAGGTGGCGCTGTATAAATTGACGATACCGATGGACGCCGTTAAAAGAATCAGTCCTACAAAGCCCCAGTCCAGATTTGTCACCAAACGCCTATCAAACATTGAATGCACCTTTTATTTTTCTGTAGCTTCGTCAGATTCTTTTGTGCTGAAGTACTCTAGGAGTAGCGCGCGGGTGACAGGGATAGCTGTCTTACTCGCATATTCACCGTGTTCGATAATCACGGCTATAGCAATTTCCGGATTGTCGGCCGGCGCATAGGCGATAAACAAGGCATGGTCCCGGTGGCGGTATGCAATCTCCTCTTTGGTAATACCCTTTTCGTCCTCGTCAGCCAAACGGACAACCTGTGCAGTACCAGTCTTCCCTGCAAGACGCAAGCCTTCGATGCGGCACGTTGTTCCGGTGCCGCGTGGGTCGTGCACTACTGCCTCAAGGCTTGCTTTGACCGCGGCTATGGCTACAGCAGGAATGCTATTGTGGTGCAATACTTCTGCCTTTACTTCCGCATCCTTGCCACCGGTGTGGGAGGTTACCTTTTTCAGGATTTGGGGTTTGTAGAGGGTGCCGCCATTGGCTATGGTTGCGGTCATCAGCGCTAATTGCAGAGGTGTGGTTAGTACATAACCCTGCCCAATTCCAGTAATGGCCGTTTCTCCCATATACCAAGACTCGTTAAAGCGACCACGCTTCCAGGCACGCTCTGGAATAAGTCCTTCCCGTTCGCCATCCAAGGGCAGATTGTATCCGCGCCCCAAGCCCATGTTTCTTGCCATGGTTGCGATGCGATCGATATCAAGGCGCATGGACATATGGTAGAACCAGACATCGCAGCTTTCACGCATCGCCTTGTTCAGATCGACGGAGCCGTGGCCTGAACGCTTCCAGCAGCGGAAATCCCGGTTGCCGATTCTGGTTTTACCCTCGCAGAAGATGGGTTGTTGGACATGGCTGAGTTCTGGGTGCGAAGCCGCTAGCAATGCTATAATTGGCTTGAAGGTCGACCCTGGAGGATACTGCCCGCTGACGGCACGGTTCTGCAGGGGGGCGCGCGGGTTATTGAGAAGTTCGGACCATGCGCTGGTGCTGATTCCGTTGGTGAAAATATCAGGTTCGTAGGTCGGGCTGCTGGCAAGCGCTAGAATTTGTCCGGTGGCAACATCCAGCACCACTGCGGCTCCGGCCATGCCGTCTAATTCTCTTTGCGCGCACTGCTGTAGGTTTTTGTCTAGCGTCAGAACCAGATTCTGCCCCGGTGTGGGTTGGCGTTTTACCCGTTGCCGCAGCAGCTTGCCCTTGACGTCGACTTCAACTAGGAGCTGCCCGTCGGTGCCACGCAGGGTGGAGTTGAGGTGTTTTTCCAATCCCCCTTTGCCGATCAGATCTCCAGCACGATAATTACTGTCACCTTGCCTAAGTGCCAATTCTTCGGCACTAATTAATCCGACATGTCCGAAGATATGGGCACCGGCGCTGCCACTAGGGTAGCTGCGCACTGGTTTGGTTTCTATTATCATCCCCGGTAGATACATCGAGTTTTCGCTAAGTTGTTCCACCTGATCGCGGGTTATACCGATTTTCAGAGGTATGGGCAGATACTGCGGAAAATATTTATATTTATCCCAGTTTTTTTCTATTTCTTCTGCATCGCACGCAAGAATTCTAGCAATGTCTTCAATCAGCGCAGTTTTGTCAGTCACATCCTGGCGGAGTACAGACACACTGAACGAAGGCCGATTGCCCACGAGAATTTCGCCGTTGCGGTCAAATATTATCCCACGGGGTGCCGCTATGGGGAGATAGCGGGTGCGATTTCTCTGTGCCAAAAGTTCAAAGTGTTCTGCTTTGATTACCTGTAGGTACCAGAGGCGTGCGACTATCAGGAGGAAAAAGATAGCCACGACGAACAGCAGCCACTCAAACGTACGTTTTCTATGCTCATCGTCTGGAAGTGGGGCGTGAAGTGGCATGGTTAGATCTGCCTTCTGAATGGGGCGGTCGACTGCAGCCCCGCGATAAGACCTAGCTTGGTAAAGAGAGGACGCAAGATAAGCACCGCGACCAGATTGACTATGATCTGCATGGGTATGGAGCTGAGTATCTGCGGCCAGACTTGATCACGATCAGAGAAGAGCAGCAAAATGAAAATGGATAAAAGGGCAAACGCACCTGTTCCCACAATGGTTGCAAAGGGCAGTACCAGAGGGTTGTCTGCGTTGAGTTGGCGCCTAAAGCCTGCCGTCACCATGAAGATTGTGAGGAGAATTATTGCGTGAAAGCCAAAAGTCACCCCGCTGAAGACATCGAGTAGGCACCCCAAGGTAAAAGCGCAGATACCCCCAGCACCAAAGGGTGCCTGAAATCCTAGGTACAGAATAATTAGCAGGGTGGTGTTGGGGCATGGAGCCTGTGGCAGCAACATAGTCCAGAGGGTGGTTTGGACCACAAGGAACAAGGTGCTTAGTGGGAAGAAAAGAAGCCAGTATTTCATTGTTCTTGCTTAACTATTACGAGAACTTCCTCCAGTCGGGAGAAATCTACCGCCGGCATAGCCGTGATTGCCTGAAACAGCCCGTACTTAGGAGTCTGAACTTCGGTAATGGTGCCGATGGGGATGCCCTTGGGGAATACTCCACCATTACCGGAGGTTACGATATGATCACCGATCTTGGCTTCTTCCAGGCGGGTTGCGTATTCACAGGAGAGGTTGGCTCCGGTTCCTCGCGCTATAATTCTGATGCGGTTGTGCTGCACAAGTGCTGCTACCGCTGAGGATGCATCGGTAATAAGCAACACTCTGGAGCTTTTGGCCGCACACTTGATGGTCCTACCTACAACCCCAGACGCTGCGACCACGGGCATATTTTCCTGAATCCCGGAATCGGTGCCCTTGTTGATGGTTATAGTGCGGAACCAGTTCATGGCATCAGCAGAGATCACCAGAGCTGGAACAGTTTCTCCCTTTACCCTGTCGCGAAAGTTTAGCAGTTGCTTCAGGCGTACATTTTCCGCGGCCAGTTCGTTGTTCTCTATTTCAAGGTGGCTCAGTCGATTTAGTTTGAGTACCAGTTCATTGTTTTTAAGTTTGACACCAACCAGGTACAGATAGTCTTGCCACAAAGTGATTACGCCATTAGTAGTTCTGGTTATCCCTTGGCTCAACGGTTCGGTCAGAAGCAATATGCTACGTTCAAACAGATTGGTGTCTGGTTTCTTGCGCAAGTCATAGCTGTAAAGCAGCAGGGCGCATAAAAGGAGTACGAAAAGGGCGAATAAACGCTTTTGCAGACTAATGAATTCAAGCATTTAACCCAGGCCAGTGTAAAGAAAGGATTGCTGTTTTTTTTGGCTTGCGTTGAACTCCAGCATAATCTCAGCTGCTTATCGCCACACGACGCAGCAACTCCAGCTCATCGAGTATTTTACCTGCACCCAAAACAACGCTGGACAGAGGCTCGTCAGCTATCACCACCGGTAAGCCAGTTTCGCGGTGCAGCAGCTTATCAATATTGCGTAACATGGCGCCACCGCCGGCTAGCACAATCCCTTTGTCGACAATATCTGCCGCGAGCTCAGGCGGAGTGCGCTCCAATGCTACCCGCACTCCCTCTACAATGGCGTTGACCGTTTCTGCCATGGCCTTACGAATTTCAGCAGAGCCAATGCTCAGGGTGCGTGGAATTCCTGTCACCATGTCACGTCCTTTGACGTCCATGGTTGTCTCTTCATCACCTTCAAGTGCGCTGCCGATATCGATCTTGATTTGTTCAGAGGTGCGCTCACCGATGAGCATGTTGTACTGGCGTTTAAGGTGCTGGGTAATGGCTTCATCAAGCTTGTCTCCACCAACGCGCACACTTTGGGCGTAGACAATACCTGCAAGGGAGATAATTGCCACTTCGGTGGTGCCACCACCAATATCCACAATCATGCTGCCATGGGCTTCAGTTATGGGGAGCCCTGCTCCGATGGCAGCAGCCATTGGTTCTTCAACTAGATATACTTCTCGCGCTCCCGCCGCTTCGGCTGATGCTTTGACGGCGCGTTTTTCTACCTGAGTGATCCCCGAGGGTACACAGATTACGATGCGAGGACGTACCAGCGCTTTGCGATTGTGAACTTTTTGGATAAAGTAGCGCAGCATCTCCTCGGTGATATCAAAATCAGCGATGACTCCATCGCGCATCGGGCGAATTGCGACTATGCTTCCGGGAGTACGCCCGAGCATTTTTTTAGCTTCGACCCCGACTGCCAGCACTCTTTTTGCGCCGCTGACATCTTTCTGCACAGCCACCACAGAAGGCTCGCTCACCACAATTCCTTTGCCTCTAAGGTAAACCAGCGTATTGGCGGTACCTAAATCAATAGCGAGGTCGTTGGAGAAAACTCCTAGCAGGGCGTTAAATATATTTAGCATGATCCAAAATCACTTTCGGTAAGTTTGTTGTAGGCATGGCTCCAACCATTGCCTCTTTTTACGGGATATGGTTGAGGCTAGCGGTGCTTTGCGCCAATTGTGCAAGGTAGCAGAAAGGCTGCAAGCACTCAAGTTTAAAAGAAATGTGCCGCACAAATATCCCCCGTTTTGGCCAGCAGAGGACGGAAAGTCTTCTTTATATAATATGTTGCATTTCGCCCTGTGCTTATCTAATATTCGACCCTGGTTTTACGCTGCGCCTGATAGAGACTTATGCGTGTAATAGATAAGCGCTTTTGGGGCGCTTCCAAGGGGAAATAAAGGAGAAATACTAAAATGCTCGACCTGATTCGCAAAAAGCAGAAAACATTCATTGTAAAAGTTGTTTTCTGGACAATTATAACGGCCTTTATCGGTACGATTTTCCTAGTTTGGGGGAAAGGGCAAGAGCAGAATGAACAGCTCACCGTTGCCGTTAAGGTGGGTAATATCGATATATCCTTCGATGAATTCCGCATTGCCCACAATAATTTATATAACCTGTACAAAAATCTGTATGGAGACACCTTTACCCCTGAAAATGAAAAACAACTCCAGCTTACGCGCCAAGCGGTGGATATGCTTGTCGACCAAGCGTTGCTGCTTAAAAAAGCCGCTGAGATGGGAATTAAGGTTAGCAAGGACGAGCTTGTCTCTGCGATCGCTTCGGTGGAAGTGTTCCAAGTTGACGGGACCTTCGATAAAAAAAGATATGTTGAGGTGCTAAGTTATCAGCGCATGACACCACAAGATTTTGAGCAGATGCAGCGCCATCAGATGCTGGTGAACCGCGTGCGTGCGCAAATTCAGGGACAGGTGCAGGTCACCGATGCAGATGTAGTGGCAGAGTTCCGTCGCATTATGGAAAAGATAAATTTGGCGTATGTAGAGTTTGACCCTAAGAACTATCTCGATGCAGTCGTATTAGATGCTGCGGCAGTTGAGCGTTATTACGGCGAAAATAAAGAACAGTACAGAATCCCAGAACAGGTGGCTCTTGAGTATGTAGAAATCTCCGCGGAGTCGGTGCGCGAACAAATCGACCCGACCCCAGAAGAGTTGGAGCGCTATTATCAGCGCCACTTGGACGAGTTTAGTATCGAAGAGCAGCTTCAGGCGCGACATATCCAGTTTAAGGTTGCGCCGGATGCCGATGCGCAGACACGTCAGGATAAACGTGCGCAAGCACTGAAAGTCCTTGCTGAACTTAATGCGGATAATTTTGCGACTCTAGCGAAACGGTACTCCGAAGATGTAGAGAGTGCCGCTGCCGGGGGCGATCTTGGATATTTCAAGCGCGACACGTTTGGTGCAGCATTTGAAAATGCTGCCTTCGCCCTAGCGATAGGGGAGATAAGCGGAGTCGTAGAAAGTAATGTCGGCTACCATATTATACAGGCTACGGAGCATATTCAGGCAGGTTACAAGCCTCTTGAACAAGTGCGCGGGCAGGTCGTTGAAGGATTTATAGCAGATCAGAGCATCAAACTTGCCTATGAGAAAGCTATTGACGCATACAACATGAATCGCAAGCAGGGTGGCATCGTAACGGTGGCGCAACAGCTTGGGTTGTCTCCGCTGAAGACCGGTCTTTTTGCCCGCAATGAAACCATTGGGGGGATAGGTACCGTTCCAGAGCTCGGTAATCAGGCTTTCGGTGTTTCGGAGGGGAATATGCTCAAACCTCTCAAAATTAGAAATAAGGTGGTTTTGGCTCAAGTAACAGAGCGCAAACCAAGCTATATCCCCGAACTGGAGCAGGTGCGCGCCGATGTCGAGAACAAGGTACGTCTGCAGCAGGCGGTAGCGATGGCGGAGCAACAGGCTGGCGCTGCTGTGCAGACACTGTTACAGGGAGGTGAGATAGCCGCCGTGGCACCTTCTGCAGCTGCGGTAAAGGAAACAGGACTGTTTGCGCGTACCTTGGGAGGTGTAGTCCCCGGGATTGGGCCGCATGAAGAGCTGACGCAAGCTGCATTTTCCTTAAGTATTGAACATCCTGTCGCAGAGCAGGCGTATCGGCAGGGTAATAACTTTTACGTAATAAAACTGAAGCAACTCCAAGCGGCAAATCCAGCCGAATTGAGTCAGGAGGAGTCTGACGCCATTGAAGCAGAAGTGCGGCGGTCAAAACAAGATGCCGCCTTGCAGGCTGTGCTGGATGAGAAACGTCAGAGTGTTGCTGTTATCATTGCACCATCCATTTTAAATACGTTGAAAGAGGAGTAGTCCATTATGACACCGGTTATTCTCGAATCAAATTGCCCGGAAATGCAGCTAGTGAATAAAGGCAAAGTCCGTGATGTTTACGATGTGGGCGAGCACCTGCTTATTCTCACCAGCGACCGTATTTCCGCCTTTGATGTAATTATGAATGAAGGAATTCCAGATAAAGGTCTAGTGCTGACGGAAATTTCTAAATTCTGGTTTGAAAAAATGGGCGATATTATTCCGCACCACATAGTTAGTACTAATGTCGATGAATATCCCGCAGTGGCGCAGCAGTATCGAGATCAACTCGAAGGGCGTAGCATGTTGGTTAAGAAAGCTCGCCCCCTGCCGGTTGAGTGTATTGTACGCGGGTATATATCCGGTTCCGGCTGGAAAGAGTACAAAGAAAAAGGCTCAATCTGCGGCATTGCCTTGCCTAAAGGACTCAAGGAAAGTGATCGACTGCCTGAGGTGATCTTCACCCCATCAACCAAGGCTGATTTGGGCGCGCACGACGAAAATATCCCCTTCAGTGAGGTGGAGGAGCTTTGTGGTGTCGATATTGCGGCACAGCTGAAGCAAACGGCCATCACCATATACGAGCGCGCACGTGATTACGCCGAAACCAAAGGGATCATTATTGCCGACACCAAATTTGAGTTTGGTATCTACAACGGCGAACTGATCTGGATCGATGAAGCCCTGACTCCAGACTCTTCCCGTTTCTGGCCGGCAGATGAGTACAAACCAGGCGGACCACAGGCAAGCTTCGACAAGCAGTTCTTGCGTGACTATCTCGAGACTTTGGATTGGGATAAAACTGCGCCTGCTCCCCCCCTGCCTGAAGAGATTGTGCGCAAGACTGGCGAGAAGTACAAAGAGGCACTGGTGCGACTGACAAAATAAATACCAAGAGGTGCACATATCCATTGACAGCAGCCAGGATGATTTGATATAAACACCTCCGACTTGAGGGGCTATAGCTCAGCTGGGAGAGCGCTTGAATGGCATTCAAGAGGCCCGCGGTTCGATCCCGCGTAGCTCCACCATAACAAATAAGCACCTACGGGTTTTTCCTGTAGGTGCTTTTTGTTTTGGAGGGGGAGCGTAACAGGTTTTAGTATCCTTCTTTCCATTCCCATCATGCACGGTCAAAAAAACAGTCGAAAAATTAAGAATCCCGCACCCACAGCTTCAGACATTCAAACAGGCGCAGACCTCAACCACAAAGTAATTGAATCACCAACTCATAGAGAAGAGCGTGAAGATGGAGATGGAGATCTTAGATGAGAGGGAAGTTGGTCGAGCCTCCTTGGTTTTTTAAAGCTCAACAATCTCTCCAAGGAGAAGTTTTGAATTTACTGAACAGATGTTGCTTTATCCTGATGGAGAGAGTAGTGCTTTTTCCGTAATGTGTTTTCCTTTAGCGCATTAGACAGTGAAACTCTGCAACAACTGGCATGGTGGTGACAGCCACGCTATCTGGTAGATGATGAGGATATAGCCTGGGATTGCCGAACGGCGACCGAGGTGCATGTTGTTGAGCTGAGCGTCTAGAGCGGCTGTTTTTCCAGTGATGTTTGGCATGGTGCATAAGTTAATGATATCATGCTGCCACTAAAAGCACTTTCTATGTTTGAGTAAATAAATCACGTTTCTACAGCGTGGCTAGGTACTTCAAGCGCCGCAGTAACACCCATTACATTAAAGTAAGTGGAGACAAACCATGAAGAAGCTTCCTCCCGCTCAAAACGTTTCGGAATCCCCTGGGGGTGATTTTCTGTCACTAACTCGATGGTCTTTTCTGGTGGGCGTAGCGGTTATAGCCGCTATGGCGCTTGGCCTTACCTTGACAGGCTGCGGCAGTGGTGATTCGGGTCGGGCTCGAACCCCGCTTGAGAAGGGAAGTTGGATCGAACTCTCTGACGGATGGCGCTTGATGCGTGACGACGAGGTCAAGGTGGGCGGTGCAGAGCTTTCCGGAGCCGATGCGCCCACTAGCGGAATTGCCGTGAAGAGAATGCCCGCCACGATTCTTCGAGCCATGTCCGATGCTGGTCTTACCGGTGACCTGGCTGTTGGCGATGCCCTCACACAAGTGGAGCGCGACCTGTGGAAACACGACTGGTGGTACCGAACCAGCTTTGATGTGCCCACGGGTCATAGCAGGTACGCACTCGTCTTCGACGGAATCACCTATCGCGCAGAGCTGTGGGTGAATGGCATACGCATAGCCGGCACCGATGAACTGGTTGGCACTTATCGTCGCTTTGAGATCGATGTCACCAAGGTAATCAAACCTGGTGAAAAAAACGTTATGGCCGTGCGCGTTGTGCCTGAGCGTCGCACCCCGGCACTGAACGTCGGGCAGGTGGTTCCAACAGAGGGTGATCCGGGTGGTTTAGACCTTGGCGACACCTGGGCCGATTGGATCAATTTAAAATACCACGGTGACGCCACAACTCGAACTAGCTTCGTACCCGACAAGAACTCGGGCATCGTGCAAAAAGTGTGGCTTGTGTCAAGCGGATCGGTAACGCTGCGCCACCCTTACGTGCGCACCGACCTGCCGCTCCCGCGTATCGACCAGGCAGATCTCACCGTTCACGTGAACATCTCTAACACCGCAAATACGCCTGTTGACGGAGTGTTGCGGGCGCGGATTACGCGCGATGGTATGGGGCCGATCGAGGTGGATACCCCGGTGAGCCTCACGCCGGGAGAGTCGCGCGAAATCAAACTGTCACCACAGACACATGCTGCACTGCGCGTCAATGACCCTGAACTGTGGTGGCCGTATATCTGGGGCAACCCGACCCTGCACCACCTTAGCCTTGAGTTCGAAACCTCCGAAGGGATCACCGATCAAGCGGAGTGCGACTTTGGCATCCGCATGATGACAGGCCACCGAGATGACACCGCGATGCGCCCCGAGTACGATGATCCGAGCTCTTTTTACCTCAAGATCAACGGTCGGGATTATCTCGTGCGCGGTGCTGGATATACCCCAGAGCTGCTGCTCACCCATGACCATGAACGGGCCAAAGCTACCCTGCGCTATTCGAAAGATATGGGCATCAACCTCATCCGCTGGGAGGGGCACTTTGTTGACGACGGCTTGTTGGAAATGTGTGATCGAGAAGGGATGCCCACCATGTTTGGGCTCATGTGCTGTGGCTCTTGGGAGCGCTGGGGCGAGTGGGACGAAGAGAATTACCGTGTCGCCCAGGCCTCGGTGCGCGACAGCATTTATCGCTTGCGTTCGCACGCATCCATCGCTATCTGGGGGCACGCCAGCGACGGGCTGCCGCCGCAAGAGGTGCTGGCCGGGTACCAAGCCTCCCTCGAGGAAGCTTCCTGGCAGAATGCCGTGATCGACACCGCTTCGACAGCCAATCATGACTACTGGAGTGGCGTGCACATGAATGGGCCCTATTCCTGGCGTTCGACCGCGTTTTGGTTCGACCCAGACAATTTGAATGCAAAAGGGTCAGTGCTGGAAGAAGGCAACAACGAAACCATTCCGATCCTGTCGACGATGGAGAAGTTTCTTCCCGAAGGGTCGCGTTGGCCGATCAACGAAATGTGGGAGATGCGCGCTGGCTCGGCCCCAGGCAACAACAAGTTGGAGGGGATCCGCAAGGTCATTGACAATCGTTATGGCGGGGCGGACAACCTAGCCGATTTTGTTGGAAAAGCACAGCTTGCCCAGTACGAGTCGGCTCGGGCATTGTTCGAGGCCTACGGTGCACTCGACTGGCACACGCACAAGGTGACCGTCTATTGGATGCTGAATACGTCCTGGCCAAGCTTCTTCGGGCAACTGTTTGACCACTACTTCGGCGCTGGCGGTTCTTACTTTGGCGCGAAGAAAGCGCTGCGACCGGTCAGTGCAGTGTTCGACTGTTTTGCCGTAGGAGACCGCACGCAGGGATACGTAACACTCGCAAACCACTCGCCAGAGACGCTGGAAGACACCTCGGTCACTGTGCGCGTCTATGCTCTCGATGGCACACTGCTTAACAGTTACAAAGAGACTCTCGATTTATGCAGACCCGCAACGATCCACCAGGTCTTGAGCATTCCTCGACCGGATTCCGTGCATACGGTCTTCTTTGTCCGACTTACTGCCGCCGCACTAAACGGCAGCGTGCTCGCCGAGAATACATACTGGTGTTCTTCTGTCGATGATGTGCCTGACCTGGTTAAGCGCGAGGGCGATGACGTTTTAGTCGCAATGCAAGTGCGTCAAACACAGTGGGCCGACTTCACGGATCTCGCCAAGATGCCGAAGGTGACATTGCAAACCGAAGTTTCGGAAGCTCCTGTTGACCCCGGGAATAGCGGGATGCGTAGCTTCCGGATCGTATTACGAAACCCGAGTGACAACATCGCGTTCTTTGTCAGAACCGAGCTGCATGACAGTAATGGGCAGGAAATCTTGCCCATTACGTACAGCGACAACTATGTCACCGTCTATCCCGGTGAAGCGGTTGAGATATTAGCTGAATTCGAGCGTGATCGTTATCAAGGCACTCCAACGCTGGCACTCATCCCCAATGGTGTGAACTGAGAAAGAGAAAGTGCCGCTATCCTCCATCTGGTACCAACATCCGAGGGGACTTTTAACTCGCTAACTCAACAGGGCCAGTTCTCCATTTCCAGCTGAGGCAAAACACTACAACATAGTGTAACTTTTAATTCCTACCCGTTAAAACGATCTTTGGAAAGGATATGGCCATGGTGAAACGTTTCTGCATCTTGTTTCTGCTGCTGGTACCCACAGTCTGTACTGCATACGATGCTACCTCCTCCTGCGTCCGCTGCCACAGCGACTTCAGCAAGATGATGGAGCTCGGTGCTCCTGCGCTGTACCTTGACCCGCAAAAGGTGGATGAAGAGGTTAGTATGGGCGGGATACCGACCTGTGTTGATTGCCACCAGGGTGACAACATCGCCATGGAGAAAGAGTCGGCACATCAGGGTTTGCTCAAACCGTTTCTGATGGCTGTTGGCGGCGCGTACACGGGGCAGGCCATGGCCCGGACGGAAATTGGAATCACCCCGCTGGAACCGAGCGGACAACACCCCTTCGACGCCATGCTTCCCAAGCCGGAGCGTGCGGCTCTGCAGCAAGCAAAAGCCGGCAAAATTGTGGGGCTGTATTATCACGACCGTGATCCGCTGACGTTTGCCTATGCACCAGAAATTGCCCGCGCCACTTGTGGCAAATGTCATGATAACGAGGTGACCGCCTACAACAATTCCACCAAAGGACTGCTCAAACATCAGCGTGCTTTCCGCACCTTTACCGAGGATCTACCAGGCCCGCAGAACTGTGGCCCGTGGTTTGGCGACAATCATGCCGCGCTGTCCGCGGAATGCGCAGTTCCTTTTAGTGACGCGCAAAATAATGCCTCGGCTCGTCAGTGCAGCAAATGCCACACCGGATGCACTGATTGCCACTATCAAGCGTATAAAGGGAAGGGCAGCCATCGTTTTGGTACTCCTGAGGCCCCATCTTGCTATGGCGGTGGGCGCGCCAGCTTGTGCCATGCCGGGCCTATGGATCGGCGGCGCGGAGCCGGGTACATGCGCGGAGAATATGCCTTTCCGTCCGATCTCCCTGTCGACGTGCACGCACAACTGGGTGTCAACTGCACCGACTGCCATCAGATTGAAAATCACCAGTTCGGTCACTTGGCCAGCGACTCGGTGCGCAACTCTTGCCAGCAGTGCCATAAAGAGATTATGGCCGCCATGGCTGAGTCTACCCACAGCAACGTTGATTGCAGCGCCTGCCATATCCAGACCGTTGGCGCCTATCAGTTCACCTTCTGGGGGCCGGGTGTTGTCGCTGGGGTGGAAACGCCTTTCACCAAACATAAAGAATACTACGGTACCCGTTCCCTGCCGACGCTGATCAAAAATGCCGCTGGGCGCTGGATTCCAGTCAAACCTTACCCCATGGCCGCCCTCAATCAGGCCAAGGATGTCGCCCCCACTGGCTTGAAATTCCGCGCCATCCCGCAACGCACCATTAAAGGTGATACCCGCATCGGCGAACCGGAAACCTTCACCATTGCGCGCGAACAGACCGACGTCAACGACGCCTTTATTGTCACCGGGACCCGCGACGACCTGCCGCACAACAACAAAGCCCTGCTGTGGATTCAGATGGATAAGATGAGTCATGCGCTGGGCGCAGCGCGCTCTTGTGCCAGTTGCCACACTAGCCACGCCCAGGTTGCCGAATCAAACTTCACCTACGCCAACGATAAGGATGTGGAGCAACCGTTCACCGGCAGTTACACCATTATTGCCGACGCAGAAGGGATGCGCTTTGAGAACCTGAAAACCAGCCTCATCACCCCGGTGGCCAAGCGCCACATCGCCGACTTTGCACCGTTCACCTATTTCCCAGATGGCTGGAATGTCACAGGGATAGATTTTTCCATTCCGTTCCGAGCGCAAGAAGTGTCAAAGGTAACGACGGAACTTGAGCAATTTATTACGGAGTTGAATGAGGTGCAAGATCTGGAGGTGAAAACAATCCGTGCTGTGGCTTATCACAATTTGGAGAGGGCTAAAGAAATGCTGGCGAACAAAAAGGAATCACTTCGTGCCCCAGTTGTTCGAGAGGATCGCGGTGAACATTCCGAATAAAGGGGGAGCGCAGCTGTTAATCCCCCAGCAGAAGCTATTTAAGCGCAAGCATTGGTTTAGCTGCAGTGGTATCAAATATGGAAAGTAAAAAAAGTGCGCTAATTAAAAAAGCTGATAGCCTGCTTTATCGCACAAAAGAAGGTGGGAAGAATAGGGTGGAGGGTTAGGGTAGAGGGCTAGCTAGAGCCAACCCTCCATCCACCAAGGTACCTTTATACAGATTGCATCTGGATTGCCCCTGTAGGGCAGACATGGCTGCACAGGGAACAGCCGTCACAGGCGTCCATCAAAAATATCGGACCGCTCTGGCTGGGAGCGATGGCCTGAAATCCACCATCACGACAGGCGGTGATGCAGCTGCCGCAGTTGGTGCAGCGTAGTTCATTTAGCGTCGGTTTGGCCTTGAAGTTGATGTGAAGGCCGCCAAACGAGGTAACCTGTTCCTTGCAGAGGCCAATGAAGTCCGAAGTCGTGGAGAAACTATGCCACCCCATGAACTCTTCCAGTTGCTGCTGCATCTTCGTAACGACACCGAATCCGCGTAGCATCACCTCGGTGCAGACCTGCACCGCAGGTGCCCCGAGGAGCAAGAACTCTGCTGCATCAAAGCCCGTGGCAATCCCGCCGCTGGCCATGATCGGCAACCCCGGCGCTTGGCATAATTCGCTAACTGCCCGCAGAGCAATAGGTTTTATACCTACACCGGAATACCCGCCGTAGCTGGTCATGCCGTCGATATCCGGCTTGGGCCGCAACGTCTTCAGATCAAAACCAAAGAAAGAGGGGAGCGTGTTTATGGCGCAAAAACCATCAGCGCCAGCATCAGCTAGCATGCAACCCATATGTCTTATATCGGCGACTGCTGCAGTCAGCTTAGGGACGACCGGCAGGTGGATATCGCTGCACTCCTTCAGCCAACGCGTGATTTGAGCGGCATAATCGGGGTTTTGGCCGATGGCAGAGCCTCTGCCCTGTTCGGGGTAGCCGTGGGGACAGGAAAAGTTCAGCTCCAACAGATCGGCACCGGCATCCTGGCAACCACGGGCCAACTCCAACCACTGCTGCGGGGATTGAGCATCCCCCATGATGCTGCCGATAACCACTTTCGTTGGAAACTCACGCTTGAGGGTGGCGATGATTTTGTACCAGTCTTCAGGGGGCTTTGCGCTCAGCTGTTCCAAGTTTTCAAAGCCGATGATATTGCCTTTTTGCTTCAACACGCTAAAACGGTTCTGTAGGTTGTGGACCGGATCGAATAATAGGGTTTTTACCACCGCGCCAGACCAGCCTGCCTCAAACCCTCTGCGGATTAGATCAAGACTGGCGGTTGGTGGGGCTGAGGCCAGGATGAATGGGGTTTCCAGCGGAATCCCACAGTAATTGGTGGAAAGATCCATAACTAAAGTCCTTTTCTGTGCTTGCCGAGGGCATATGTTGCCAGTAGGGCTTGTAGCACTTTTCAGCGTGAGAATGTCAGCCTTGCGGTTGATGTTCTTGTAGAGAGAGGGCTGGATACGAAGTCCAGCCCTGCCATTATGGGTACCTTGCCTGTTGCGCGGTTGGATTAATGGCGCGCATCAATGGTCAGGCGAATCTTGCCGGTCTTGGGATTCCGTTCGATCCCGTCTGGGGCAAGAATCTCTATCACTGTTGGAGCGGCTAGTCCACCATCAATCATGGCTTTTAAGTCCTTAGATTCAGTCAACAGGCGTTGTGTCAGCTCACGGCAGCACTCCTCATCTGCGGAGGGACTGGCATCAAGGCTGCGCTCTACCCGCACCAACAGTTGATCGCGGTGCCCATCTAGGCGGGCAACCAACTGAAAGTACGGTGAGAGGCCAGCGGTTGCGTGCACCGCTGTTGCGACTACCTCCGGGTGGATATTGCCACCGCCAATGATCAGCACATCGTCAGAACGTCCCAGCAGCTCCATCCGGCGGGTTTTACGTCCGCACGGGCAGTCGCCGCTGATCCAGCGCCCATGGTCGCCAACTTCATAGCGGATGGTGGGCATCAGTCTGCGCTGTAGATTGGTGACCACCACCTTGCCGATGCTGCCATCTTCCAGCGGTTGATTGGTTTCAGAATCCAGAATCTCTACCCAGTGCAGATCTTCATGCACATGATGCACGCCCCCTTCGCAGTGGCGGCATTGGTAGCCGATGCCGCCGGTATCGTTGGTGGTGTAGCCGGTAGAGGCAAACTGTTCTACCCCCAGGGTCCGGCGCAGGTAGTCCTTGGCCCCGTCAAATAGATGCTCGCCGCCGGTGGAGACTTTTTTCAGGCGGATCGGCAGCTGGTGCTGCTCCACATAAGCCGCCAGTGCCAGCAGAACCGATGGAATGGTGATGGCGGCATTGGCCTTAAAGGTCTGCAGATACGCGGTAATTTGCTCCATCGGTAGATTGCCGGAGATGGGGAGGATACGGCAGTCGGTCTGCTCTAAGGACTGATTGTAGGAGACAAAGGAAGCCCACATGTTGCCTGCAAACAGCAGGTTGGCTACCACATCGCCGGGGCCGAATACCGAAAGGGCCAGCCCTTTACCCAGCCTGACCGCATTGTAGCGTTGCTCCTCCGTGGTGCGGAAGACCGCCTTGGGTGCGCCGGTGGTTCCGCCGCTGGAGAAGATATAACCGTCACTGCTCTCGGCGGTTAACAGGCCACTGCCTTGGGGGGGCAGATGGTTTTTGTAGTCGTCACCAAACATCAGGGGCAGTTGCTGTAGTTCATCCCAGGTTGAAGCCTTTAGATCGCCATAGCGTTGCGCCAATAGTGGCGAATGGGTGCGGCAAAAGGCCACGGTCTCCTGTAAGCGCCGCAAGGTAATAGCATCACGCTCAACATCTGCCAGAAAATCAAAGCTGTCGCCCGACTCGTCCGCCTGCTGCCAGAGTGCAATATTACCGTCCTGTTCCAATGAATTGCGGGAGAGGGAGGTCCAGCGAACCAGCATGGCAAGACCCCGAGTTCCGTCATGGGGGGTGCCGTGTTTACGTACTGCCATGCGACCAACTTCAACCATCCGGTCTGCACCCATGGCTGAGAGCTTGAGCCCCAACTGGCGGGCGCGCTGATCGTTGGCCAAGATGGCGATGGTCTGGATATATTCACCCATCGGTTCAATGGCCGTGACCGCTTCAGACAGGTCGGCCACCGGTTTGATGATCAGGGTGCGGTTCAGACACGAAGTCTCAAAGGCCGGATCATCACGCAGCACCACGGTCCAGCCGGTGCCTGTGGCATGGAGCAGATCCGCGCTGCCCATGGCCTTTTCAAGCTTGGCCATTTCGCGCACCTTGGTGATCTCAACCGCCTCATCATCACTTACGCTGCCGGGAGGGATTTCCCCCGCCCATTGTTCTAGGGCGCGGCCCAGGGCCTGCATCAGGGCTTGAGCAGTATCCCTCCCTTCAACATAGACGACATGAGGAGATGAACAGGCGGATTGTTCCCACATCACCACATCTCGGGCAATCAGCCGGGCACAGACATCCAGCCCCCGCTGCGCCAACTCGGTACGATCAACCAGCACCAGACTGTACTTGGGACCGTATTCCACCAGCCGGGTATGGAGCCCCAGACCCTGACGGTAACTGCGTACGGTCTCAGCGCCGCCATAGACCACGATGGCATTGCATTCCTGTTTGAGAATCTCCTCGATGGCCTGATCGCCGCCTTTCCAAGATAACAGGGCCAGCGCGCGGGAAATGATGCCGCGCTGGTCGTGATCCTGCAGGCTGCGGGCAAATAGAACCGGAAACAGTGGATCAACCGAGGACATCTTCATCAGATTGATATTTCTGGTTACGATTCCCTGAATCAGAGTGTCCACGCCGCCAACAAAGACGTTGCCAGCCGAGACATGGGCCACCAAACTAACGGCTGGGCCTTGATATAGCCCTGAAAACGCGCATCAAATACCCAATCATCCAGATAGCGGACATCACCTAGGTCACACCCCAGCCTGATCAGCATATTTTCCCGCCGCAACAGTCCCGCCATAACCATGATTCCCTGCTCGATCATGGCTGGACTGAACCCGATCATGCCCGGAAGCTCGGCCATGGCCTGCTGCCGATAGGGGTAGTTAGGGTCGCTCCATGCCTGTCCGACCTGATCCAGCAGGGTCAGGAGCTCGTCCAATGGCACGGCAGCAATTTGTTGTTTCAGTAAATTGGCCTGCGTGATGATCTCCCGCAGTTGCTCAGGGGTCAGTGGACTGGACGATGGGGTGAGTTCACCCAGAATATAGCTGTTGTGCATCACTCTTCCTCCGGAAACTATTTAGCGAGCAACTCTGCCGCGGTAATGGCGCACCCTTGATGTTTTGCAACACCGGCTCGTCCCGTGATCTCAATGGTTGCGGTGTGGCGACCGCAGGGGCAATTGCTGCCCAGTTTCACGTAATCCGTTGCCAATACGGACAGAGACGGCTGGGCCAAGTTGTAAGGTGAAATAACCTGTAGCAGTCCCTGTTCACCTTCGGGCAACAGTTCCAAGGTGCCGGGTTTGCGTACAAAGGCTCGGGAGTAGATTGGCACATGAAACCGACCCGCCTCACAGGTCAGGTACGGCACCCCATGTTCCACAAAGCCAAACACATCGCGGATGCGTGCTGCGGTGATACCTAGATGTGACTCGGCGATCTGGCCGAAAACATCCTTGGAGACCGCTTCATTCTGGGCACCTTTCCAGCCACCGGCTAGGATAATCAGGCTGTCAGGCGGAAATCCCAGCTTTAGGTCGCGGCGCTCAAGTTCCTGCAGTACACGCCAAGCGAAGGCCGGAAAACCGATGATACGTAGCGGTAAACCCGTCGCGGCAAAGGCCGTGAGACGCTCCAGGCACTCATTGGTATCAAAGGTTGCTTCACCATGCTCGTCGGCGTGGATGGCAAAGAAACTGTCGGCTGCGGGGGCGAAACTGGCATACCGGCTCTGTGCATGGGCCGCGCCCTTGCCACCGGAAACCTCCGGTGCGTAGGCAAAGATCAGGTAGTTGACCGGCTGGTCAGAGACTAGGCCCAGGCTCTGCATAATGGCATTTCGCATCGCGTCCTGCCGCTGCATAGAGCCTTTATCCCAGGCAATATGGCTCTTCTGGCCAGAGGTGCCGCTGGAGGTGAAGGTGGCCACGATCTCTGACTCCGGTACCGAGGTTAGGTGATAGCGCTTGAACACATTCACCATCAACCAAGGGATGCGGGGCAGGTCAGCAATGCTCTGTAACTGCTCCGGCTTGAAACCGGCCTGCTCACAGAGAGTGCGGTATGTGTTGCAACGCTCAGTATGCCAGACGCAGGCGGCACGGGTTGCCTTCAGAAAGCGGGTATCAGCTTCGGTACCCGCGCTCAGAGCATCCAGCTCAAACAGACGTCGCAATGATTTCTCCATCGGCATCTCTTTTATTTCTCCTTAAGAACAGGACCTCAACGTATCTTCCGCCCCAATCCCAACACTTTCATCGAAAGTGTTGGGATTGGGGCTTTGTGGGTACTCTTTAGAACCTCGATTGTATAACCTTGGTCTTATCGGAGCCATTGCCGTCAGCAGTTGTATAGGTAATCTCGGCTTCCCGATCCTCCCCAGTGGTATTTGGATCAACAGTGACATAAACAAGGGAGTCGCTGCCTGGTTTCACACTACACCAATCCTGATCGCTGGAAGCTGTCCAGCTGCGCGCAACAGCTAAGTTCAGCGTTTTATACTGCCCCTCCGCGCTGAAATCAAGATTGTGCGGGGCCACCAGCAGTGGCGGGAAAAGTAAGGGCACTTCGAATGTCCATGATCCTCCCTTAGAGGTACGATGTATGACATCGCTAGCGACCCAGAAAAAACGCATGTATCCGCTCTCGCTCTGGACCAGGTCTACCTCGAATTTCGAAGCAAACGAGTTCACTCCTTCCTCACGAATATCGGGAGAAAACTTCCATAACCACTGGTTCACCGGCTGGAAATTCGACCGCGACAACAGCGTGGGGGCATCAATTTCCGTTTTATAATAAGATACCGTTTGCGTAGTTTTCTTGAACTCATAGTCCCAGCGGGCGTTATTGAAATTGTCTGCGGAGTTGTTGATTACCCTGCAGTCTCTTACGTTGAAAGTTGTCGAGTTGGTTATACTGACCCCTGCACTCGAGGAGGCAGTGGCACCGGGACCAATAAATCCCACTGATCCACCGATATTCCAACTCATGCCGCTGGTGGCTGTTGAAACCTCATTAACGTTTTCTGGCTGCGCCTTCATGAGCGAGACCCCGCTTTCACGGTAGTCCAGCCCTTCAATCCAGTTGTTTACTTTGTAATTGCCGACATAGTAATGGACTTCCTGAGATTTTCCGCTAATGCTGTTGGGTAAATTTTGGGGCCCTAAATACTCTCCTGAAGCGTTCAACATCCCTTCTTGGCGCACATAGAACCAGTCGTAATCTGTTGCGTCCACTTCATTAAAGGAGTGGCATGAATAGATATAATGAGTAACTTGGTAGTGATTTTTCCCGTAGGAGGCGTTCTTTGAATGGACAAAGGCACTGGCAATCTGGGTCAACTCCCCCGAATTATCGGCGGCAGCTGCGCTTGCAAAAGCTTGGGTTGCTTCCTGCCTGTACACTTCCAGCTTTGGTGTTAAGCGGTTGCCGTTATTGTCAAGCCAATTGCGCAACATCTCAGTCCTGCGGAATTGCTCAGAGTCGCTGTCGGTGATTGGATCAGGCAGTGGCGCGGTGGATAAGTCAGGCAGTGACTCAGTGACATAATCTGATTTCGATACTTCACCGCTTGGAGGGTACATTGACCAGATAAAAACAGACCCATCATCTTCTCGGTCGACAGCAAACAGTTCGGCGTAATCCTTATTTTCGGGTAGACCTTCGGGCAGAGTGTAATTGTACTCAAGTCCGAGTATGTCAAGCAGTGCGTTTATTTGGTCAGCATCGCCATGGATCAATACAACTGGATTCGAATTATCGTAGGTTCCGCGAACTCCTTCTTGCTGGGCTGGGCTTAGCGATTCAACGTACGACTCCGCTATGAATATCGGCGCATCGGTGGATGATCCGTCGTAGGGGCCGCTATTGACGAATGTCGCTTCGATCTTATCTGCAAGGGTGCCGTTGCTGACCCCAATATATGAGACCTTTTCGGTGTATATGTTAGCGGGCCCCGATGATGATGATCCAGAGTCGCCAGATCCGCACCCGGAGAGATTGAATACCATGAACATCGCCAGTGTTGCGGTTCCCAACACAACCCATCTTTTAGAACCATTGGATTTCAATTAAACACTCCTGTTAGTTGCTCGTTCGTTAGCTTAAATCTATCCCTGCACTTTTATAAAAGTGCAGGGAGCGGGGTTTTTTGTGCACCTACCGTTAGTACTGGGACTGGAAAACGGTGGTGGTGTCTGAGCCATTGCCGTCAACCGTTGTATAGGTAATGACGGCCGTACGGTTTTCCCCCGTAGTATTTGGGGCAACCGTGACATTGATACGCGAGTTGTTACCTGTATTTCTCGCCGGATCTACATTACACCAAGTCCTGTTACTGAATGCTGTCCAACTGCGCGCAACCGATATGTCTAGTGGTTTGGATTGTCCTGCCGCGCTGAATTCAAGATTGTGCGGGGCCACCAGCAGCGGCGGGAAGGATAAGGGCACATTGAAGGTCCAGTTTTTGTTCTCTATCGTATGTTCGATATCGCCAGCGACCCAAAAAGCCGTCGGTTTCCCACCCTGAGTAGAGTACAGTTCCACCTCGAACTTTGAGGAAAAACTATCCAATATAGTACGCTCTGAAGGAGCTAATTTCCATATCCACTGGTTTACCGGCTGAAAATTCGTATGTGACATCAGCGGTGGATCAGTGATTGACGTATAAGCGAAATACTTAGTCTGAACTGGTTTCTTGAATTCATAGTCCCATTTGGCGTTATTTACGGCGCTAGCAGAGTCGTTTATTATCTCGCAATCGCTCACGTTGACAGTTGTGGAGTTGCTGATGGTGACGCCGCCGCTCACGGAACCGGCGACGCTGGAGCCCTCAAACCCAACGGATCCACCGATTTGCCAGTCTATGCCGCTGGTGACCGATGCCACATTGTTGATGTTTTCGGGCTTCGCGGTCATGAGCGCTACGCCGCTACACTGGGAGGTCGGCCCCTCCATCCAGTTTTCCATTTTGTAACTGCCGATATAGTTACCGACGAACTCTCTATTGCCCCGTTTTTCAGGCTTTATATACTCTCCTGAAGCGTTCAACATCCCTTCCTGGCGCACATAGAACCAGTCATAATCCGCGGCATCCGCCTCATTGAAAGAGTGGCAGGAGTAAATATAATAAGTCAGCTGGTAGTTATTCTTTCCGGAGGAGACGTTGTTTGTTACCACAAAGGCTCTTGCAATTTGGGTCAAATCCCCCGCAGAACCAGCGGTAGCGGCTGCAGTAAGAGCCCGCTTGGCTTTCTGCCTGTCCTCTTCCAGTTCTTTTGTTATACGCTTGCCGCTATCATTAATCCAATCGAGCAACATATCCGTATTGCGGAGTTGTTCAGAGTCACTGTCAATGGTCAGGTCAGGCAGGGGGACATAAGGCTCTAACGGTCCGTCGTCGGGATACAGTGCCCAGATAAAAACAGAACCGTCATCTTCCTGGTCGACAGTAAACATCTCGGCGTAGTTTTTATCTTCTGGTAAGCCCTCCGGCAGGACAAAGTTCATCTTAAATCCAAGTATTTCAAGTAGTTCATTTATTTGTTCAGCGTCGCCATTGATCAATACAATTGGGTTTAAGTTTTTGAAGGTTGCGCGGATTCCTTCATGTTGGATCGAACTTAGCGCGTAAACGCTTTGTGCTTCAATAAAGATCACCTCATCGGTGGTTACTCCATCATAGTCATCCATGTTGACAAATATGGACTCGGTCTCATCCGCAGGTGTGCCGTCACTGTCGCCAATATACGAGAAATCGTTGGTATGTTTTTTAGCAGGTTCCGCTGGAGCAACTGGCTCCGAAGGTGCATCTGGCTCCGAGGGGATCTCTGGATCCCATTGTTCGTAAGAGTGGTCAGATCCGCATCCGGATAAATTGAATACCATGAACATCGCCAGTGTCGCAGTTACCAACACTACCCATCTTCTATAACCATTGAATTTCATTTTATGACCCCTGTTAGTTATCTATTTCATTAAATTAAAAATGTTACCCCTCAAGCATAAGACGGTCTTTGACGGTGGGGTCAAGCTCGGTAATATCCCGCAGCTCTATCTTGAGCAGTTTTCTCAAGTAGTATTGGTACCTGTTTATTTCTGTACCTGTTTATTCCTCCACAACCCGGCGATCATCGAGGCGCCGGACTTTGCCGGTCGTTGGGCTCCGTTCTAGGCTACCCAGTGCAACAAAGCGTACTTCTAGGCGGGCCAGATATTCTTTGGTGCGTGCCACCTTCAGCTCTGGGATCTGTTCCTCTAGTGCCGTTGCTACCTGTGCGGCATGGTCTGCTGCTGCCTGCGGGTCGCCTGCCTCAATTAACAATTCAAATGCCAGTTGATTGCCTTCATCGGCAATGCAGAGGGTATGGTTAGGGCTGATCCCGGCCTGCCCAGCTACGGTTTCTACCGCCCGTTCAATGGTCTGCATACCGATATAGGCTCCACCCAGCTTGAAGTCATCACCGGCTCGTCCTTCTAGGCGCAGTAGGGGATTACGGTCCCCACAGGCGCACGGCTGTCGGGTGTAGCAACCTTGATCGCCGATCCGGTAACGCAGCAGTGGTTGTGATTCCCGGGCTAGGTTGGTCACCAGCAGTTCCCCGGATTCACCGGTTTTTGCTGGGCAATTGCGCTCCATATCCATGATCTCGATCAACTGAAAAGCGGTGGGGATGTGGTACTCATTGGCGGCGCAGCGGGTGCATTGATACCCCATCAGTCCGGCATCGGCGCTGGTGTAGGCCAAGGCATGGATCTCTACCTGCTCTCCCAGACCGCGGCGCAGATGATCGCGCACGGCAGGGCTCATATGTTCGCCTGCATAGCCGATCAGGCGCAGTTCTGGAAAGGTGATCCCATTTTTAATGGCCAAATCGGCCAGAAAGATAAACAGGGTCGGCAGACTCATCATCACCGTTGGCTGGAATTCGCGGCAGAAACGCAAGATTGTCTCCACCGGGATATTGGCTGAAATGGGTAGGTGCAGGGCGCCAATCCGCTTGATGATCTCATGTCCACCCAGAAAAGAAGGCCAGAGCGAACCGGCCACTAGTAGGTTCGCCACCCGATCTGTGGCAGAAACTCCGATCAGTTGCAACGCCCTGGCTTGCTCATCACAGAAGCGGTCCCATTCAGCATGGGTCAGCACACTGTAGCGGGCCATGCCGGTGGTGCCGCCGGTGGCGGTTACGATCATCCCCTCAGGTTTACAGGTCAACATATCCTTGGTGCGGGGCCAGGCATTGTCGTACAATTCCTGCCTGCTTAAATAGGGCAGGGCCTGCCAGCTGGGCCAATCGGCTGGTACGCTAAAATCGGCATATTTGCGTTGGTAGAACGACGTAGATTGGGCGGTATGCCAGAGTTCGCGCAGTCGTGCCAACTGGGCGTGGTGGTCAAGGTATTTAAACATGGTTGTTTCTCCTAAAGAATAGAACACTAACGTATCTTTAGCCGTATCCCTCACTTTTTTAAAAAGCGAGGGATACGGTTTTTTGTGGGTAACAGCCGTTAGTACTGAGATTGGAAAATGGTGGTGGTGTCTGAGCCATTGCCGTCTACCGTTTTATAGGTAATGACGGCGGAACGGTTTTTCCCAGTAGTATTCGGGGCAACCGTAATATTGATACGCGAGTTGTTACCTGTATTGTTAGCCGGATCTACCTCACACCAATCCTGGTCGCTGGCGGCTGTCCAACTGCGCGCAACCGATATGTCTAGCGGTTTGGATTGTCCTGCCGCGCCGAAATTAATATCGTGCGGGGCCACTAGCAGCGGCGGGAAGGATAAGGGCACATTGAAGGTCCATGGTGACGTCAATCTATAATAATGTTCGATAGGATTAGCGATCCAAAAAGCAAACGGTTCCCCGCCCTGGGTGGAGTACATTTCCATCTCGAATTTTGAGGAAAAACTATTCCGGTTTGCAGTACGAATGGCAGGAGCTAATTTCCATATCCACTGGTTCACCGGCTGGAAATTCGAATGTGACAACAGTGGGGGATTAGTGATTGACGTATAAGCGAAATAAGTAGTTTGAACTGGTTTCTTGAATTCATAGTCCCATTTGGCGTTATTTACGGCGTTAGCTGAGTTGTTTATTATCTCGCAATCGCTCACGTTGACAGTTGTGGAGTTGCTGATGGTGACGCCGCCGCTCACAGAACCGGTGGCGCCGGAGCTATCAAAGCCTACGGACCCACCGATTTGCCAGTCGATGCCGCTGGTGACCGATGCCACATTGTTGATGTTTTCGGGCTTCGCGGTCATGAGCGCTACGCCGCTTCCCTTGGAGGTCAACCCTTCCATCCAGTTGTCCATTGTGTAACTGCCGACATAGTTACCGACATACTCTCTATTGCCCCGTTTCTCGGGATTTGTATACTCTCCAGAAGCGTTCAGCATCCCTTCTTGGCGCACATAGAACCAATCATAATCCGTGGCATCCGCTTCATTGAAAGAGTGGCATGAATAAATGTAATAAGTCAGCTGGTAGTAATTCTTGCCGTAGGAGACGTTATGGGTAACAACAAAGGCTTTTGCAAGTTGGGTCAGCTCCCCCGCTGAATCAGCGGTAGCGGCAGCAGTAAGAGCTCGCATGGCTTCCTGTCTGTCCTCTCCCAGCGTTTCTGTTATGCGCTTACCGCTATCGTCAACCCAAATACGCAACATATCAGTCCTGCGGAGTTGTTCAGAGGCACTGTCAATGGTTAGGTCAGGCAGCGGCGCAGGGAAGGATTCTGTCGGCGGCGTAGGGGGGTAATGTTCCGAAGTTCCATCGCTGGGAGGATACATTGCCCAGATAAAAATAGAGCCGTCGTCTTCCTGGTCTATAGCAAATAGCTCAGCGTAATTCTTATCTTCTGGCAGACCTTCCGGCAGAATAAAGTTTTGTTCGAGTCCAAGGATATCAAGCAGCGCGTTTATTTGTTCAGCGTTGCCATGGACCAACACAAGCGGATTTAAATTACTTAAAGTTCCTCGGATACCTTCTTGTTGGGTCGAGCTCAGCGCTTGAACTCTTGACGCCGCGATGAAGATTGGTTCATCGGTGGATGACCCATCATAGGAGAAGCTGTTGACAAATATCTCTTCGATCTCATCTGCAAGGGTGCCGTTGCTGTCACCGATATATGATACATTATCGGCGTACTTTTTAGCTGGTTCCGCTGGAGTAACTGTATCCGAGGTTGAATCTGGCTCCGATTCTGGACCCCAGTATTCGTGCGAGTGGTCTGATCCGCATCCGGATAGATTGAATACCATGAACATCAACAGTGTTGCGGTTCCCAATAATATCCATTTTTTAGGACCGTTTGGTTTCATTTTATAACCCCTGTTAGTTGTTGATTCATCAATTAAAATATTTATTCTTCAATCATGAATCTGTGCTTGATGGTGGGGTCGAGCTCGGTAATATCCCGCAGCTCAATCTTGATCAATTTTTCTCCAGCTGCATTGCAGAGCTGGTCGTATTTGGCACTAAATTCCAGGCTGTTCTGTTTCAAGAATGAAATCAGCTCGTCGTAATAGGCGCTGGCGGGCATTAGGTCGTCGCTGCCCTGGGTGAAGATGGCAAACAAGAAGCTGGTGGCACTACTGCCCGGAGTCTGGCGAACTTGAAATAGCCCGCCGTAGCGAAACGATGCAGGTAGAGAGAGCAGAAAATCCCCAATGGCAGGCACCTTGAGGTTGGTGCCGTAAAAGACTACGCTATCGCTGACCCGACCGTGCACAAATAGAATTTTCTCTGGCAGGTCTGCCAGTAGTGCGTCCGGCACCCCAAGGTTTACAAGGCTTGAGCGCTGCAGCAGGCCGCCTTGGTCTTTGGTGTTGTAGCGTACCAACGGGGTCATTTGATCTTTGCTGACCACGATCTCGTTGTCGATAATCTCGATATAGGCCTTGGGAGTGGGTGCCAGTAGCATCGGTGTTTCTTTGGCTCCTAACAGCTGTTCTGAGAGTTCAGGTCGGCGACATATCCATTTGCGTAGGGCAATAGTGGCAGCGGTTTCAACGCCAAGGTCGCCGGTATCGGCTGAGCCGTAGCCAGTCCAGACACAGAATGGAGTGTCTGGGTGGTGGCCGAAATCATGGGCAACCCGCTCTCGAAACGGTTCACTGAAAAACTCGCCTACAACCGGGAAGTAGACGCTGGCGGGCGGCAGATTTGGGCTGAACTGTCGTATCAAGGCGCCAACTAGGTTGATGTTTGATGGGTTGGTCAGTATCAGGCACTGATCGTAATTGCTATGAAAGCGCTGATGCAGGGTGGCGGCTTCGCGCAGGTTTAGGCCGGGTGTGGCGACGGTCAGGGGGAACTCCCCCGATGCGGCAAGGGCACGCAATGCAGCAGCGATCTGCATGCCACCGATCCAGGTACCAAAGGCCAGGCAGACCAGCGCCAAGGTTCGTTTTTGGTCAATGCCATAGTAACCCACCAGCATGTTGCCGATGGCGGTGACATAATCACCTTCGTCCTGGGGGCGCTTGGGCCAGAACAAGGAACCGCTCTTGCTAAAACCTGAAGAGGCGCCGAGCAGATGGCAACCGTCCAAGCTACCGTTATGGCACAAATCTTCGACCGGATAGGCCAACAGGTAGGATTCCTTGTCCATTAGTGGCAGCTTGTCCCAATCAGCAGATCCTGTAACTCCAGCATCATCTAAAAAGTGACGGTAGGCTGGTACATCAGCATAGACTTCGGATGCGAAGGTACGTGGATCCATTTAGACCTCCTTTAATAGTTTCAGTGAGGCTAGGTAGAACGTCACCAGCAGGATCACTGCACCACCAGCCAGCAGGGCCCCAGCTGGTTTGAGTATTTCGGTTGCAATCCCCATTACGCCATACGCGATCGGCTGGAGCGAGAGGGCCAGTCCCGTAACCAGTGCCATGATCTTGCCGCGGGAGCTGTCGTCCAGCAGTTTTTGAAAGATGGTAATGAGAGTGATGTTGACGATGGAGAGGCCGATACCAACTCCCAGCAAGCCTAGTCCAGTCAGAGGCAGCCATTGACTGAGTGCGATTAGAGGGAAACAGCATCCCATCAGGCTGAACCCGATCAAGGTAACAGTGCGTTCTTTTTGCTGTCTGGCCATTGAAAGGAGCAACGAACCAATAAACATCCCGCCGCCAAAGCAGCTCATTAGGATGCCTAGCCCAGTAGCTCCGGCTTGGAAAATACCCTCGGCTAACACCGGCAGCACGACCGGGATAGCTGCAAAGAAGAAGTTGATTACCATGATTGGGACTAAAAGCGCGGTAATCAGCGGGGCCTGACGCAATGCCTCGCGACCGGCGCGCATTTCGCCCAGAAAGCTGGGTTTGGTTGAGGTTTGCGCCATTGGCTGCTCGTGCACCAGAAAGATAAGCAGGGCAGATACGATAAACGAAATGGAATTGATACCAAAGGCCATGGGTACGCCAATCGTGGCGATCAGGGCGCTGCCAAAAAGCGGGCCGATAACGGCGCTTAAGCCTGCCACCAGCTGACTCGCGGCATTGGCACGAGTCAACGCCCCACGCTCAACGAGGTTGGGGATCAGCGCAAGGGCTGCAGGATTAAAGAAGGCGGCCGCCATGGCTATCACCACCGTGGCACAGATTAGACCGTTATAGTCCAATGCGTTGGTGTAAGACTGCCAAGCCACCCAAGCCACCACGGCGCTGCGCACTAGGTCAGCGATAATCATGATTTTTCTGCGGCTAAACCGGTCGCACAGAATACCCGCGAGTGGTGAGATCAGGATGCCGGGAAGAGAGGTGGCTATCAGAATCATTCCTACCGCCAGTGCGGAGTTCGACCATTTGTACACCAGCCAGATAAGCGCCAGAGAGTGAATTCGGTCGCCTATCTGGGATGTTGCCTGGGAGAGCCAGAAGCGCAGGAAGTTCGGACAGGTACGGAATAGTTCGATCATAAATTCTCAATCCTTAGGCGATCTGACTCGATATATGCCAGCAGGCGCTTGGCAAAAGGGGACGTGACGGTTAGGCGCGTACTATCCAGAGTGATGTCCAGATATTGCAGCCGTATTACATCCTCACCTTCATCAAAACAGGGGGCGAGGCCACCGTAAAAAAAGCCAATTCGTTCTGCCGCAGAGCAGGCCTCTTCCGCGCCTGGTCTGGTAAGCCTTACGGTCAGATAAACAACTCGTGCGCCGGCCTTTCTGCACAGCTCGTTGCGGGAAGTTCGCAGCGCTGCCAAGATATCCTGGCCAACGGTCTCAACCCTGATCATGCCCAGATCTAATGCCGACAGGTAGTGGGCGCTGACATGGCTTATTTCCGTCATAGCGCTTGGTGTGTCTGCTTCGGTGACTGGTATTTCGCAGCGCTGGTAAGTCTCCAGCAATATATCGCGGTAGCGGGTCGGAAGATGAAGCAGGCGCGGGGCAGGGGTGGTGAGCGTCTTGAAATAGAACAGGCAACTCTCGCGCTGACCGGACTGTTCCTGGGTCATGGCGCGGAATTTGAGGCTTGGTGCCAGAAAGGCTAGCGACAGGGCACAGGGATGCCCACTAAACTTCTCGTTGACTTGCTGACTGAAGGGGTGGCTGGTTACCGGTTGGCTGAAAATACCGAGCAGGCCATGCTTGCTAGCTGCAGATTCAAGAAAATGCCGCATCCGCTCCATCAGACCTTGGCCACGATGGTCTGGATGCACCACGGCCATGCCGGTTTCAGCCACCAGGGGTTTACTGGCAGCAACCTGGCCTAGTCCACCAACTTCAAGGGCATAATGTCCAACCACTTGCTCATTTTCGGCAGTAGCCACCACCGAGATCAGGCGTCCAGCATGGTTCAATTCACGCAGGCGTTCAGGAGAGTACAGATCATTGCTGGGGTGGGTATAACCGTAGGCATGAAACGCTATTCGGGTGATCTGGGGCCAGTCAGAGTTTGACCCAGCACAGCGTATCCGATACTCCTGCGGTTTTGCCGCAGATGAAGGTGAAATCTGAGCCGTGCCGAGCTCTGGTGGGGCAGTCATGGTCTGATGCTGGCGGTTAAACGTTAGGTGCAGCCTGTTGCCGTCACGTCCGAGGGATTCCCACAGCGCCCCATCAGCAACGCCACGGATCAGTACTCGCCCCAATCCGGACAAATCAGCATCGTCAAGCTGATCTGTGTCAAGTCGGGGAAGCTGCTCATCATCGGACATGGGCGGCATTTCTTTGTCGCTGAAGCACAAGGTCAACTCCAGCGGTGTGACCTCGCCCTGTACCTGTATCGGTTCGGCGCTACTCTGGTCGGCGCGCTCCACAATCGAGCTGAAAGCTTCTTCACAGGCCAGCATGACGGCATTACAACGGTTTGCATCAAAATCTGCAAGTAGTGCCAGATTACGGCCAAAACCCTGCGCAAGGGGCAGGGCTTCAAGGCGGGCGGGTAGTTTAAGTGCACTTAGTAGGTTCTTCAAAATTAAGGTCCTCCGGCAGGTGCTGTTGGCGTTTTCTGTTCTGTTTCCGGAGGAGTCAATCTCAACAGGAATCTACATCAAGTGACCTTCAAGCGCACCTCTAACCACTTTTACGCCGGATGCAATGAGCAAGTAAAGCATAATGTGTTTGTTTGTGAATGTAGAATATTTTTCATTTAAATGTGTCCAAGGAGTCAGCGTCGCCGCACTCAGAATTTAGGTCGAATTTTGCTCGGCGGTAAACAGCGCTACTTTCTCCTCAGCAGAATAATCGCATCTACGAAGCGCTTTTAACCCTTGGCAGTACGATTACCATCCACAATACAGTACTTGGCGCTTACTCGCGCACAGCCAGCGTGGACAATGGTCAGATTTTGAATCTTCCTTTGACGGCTGGACTGGCTTTCTTTTTGGTTCAGCGCAGATATTCCCCGTGTTACAGCATTGTGCAGGCTCTACAGCAAAATAGAACATTGCCTTTTCCAGGTGGATAAGACCTATTATGTAGCGACATGTGGCCTCCCCTCGTATCGAGATGGTCTCTACGCTTGAGAAGCGGGCACCGTATGATGTGCGTAATAGCCTCTAATGCCCCATTGGTTATTGGATGAAAAACATGCTTACGCCATTGATTGTTTACCCTTTCACCATAAAAACTAGTGTTTTATTCTGCTTTTTAACCCGTATAGAATGTGGCAAACTGCGTGGCTGCAAAGCTGCGCTAGGGCGCGGCGCGTCTTAATTCACCAAAGGAAAGTTATTATGCAGAGAAGATTAACCGTACTCACCTTGAGCAGTTTAATCGGGGTGGCACTTTGTTTGCTCACAGCGTGCGGAGATAGCAGCAGTAGGGATAAGGTTATTGATGAGTTCAATACGGAAAGCGATGGAAGGAATCTCATCGTTGTTATCAGTGATATTCATCTCGGAGCTGATCTGAGCTATGCAGAGATCAACGAAAACCTGCCTGCTCTGGAGAATTTTCTCAAACGGATCAGGGCTTCGCGCAATGTCAAGGAACTCGTTATTGCAGGTGACTTGCTAGACGAATGGTTTGTGCCGGCACCTGTAGATACCTACGCGGGCAAAGATCAGGCTGATTTTGTGGATCGCATCGTAACGGCAAATGCTGGGGTAATTGGGGCGCTGAATCACATCATTCAAGATGGCACTATTCTGGTTACCTACACCCCAGGAAATCATGACTTAACCATTGAAGTTGAAAATATCGCCAGGATTCTCCCTGGAATCAACCAAGCGCGTGATAAAGAAGAAGCTGCTTTTGGCTTAGGCACCTATTCTCCTGCGGATTATCCAACCATAGCGATTGAACACGGGCATCGTTACAACTTTTTCTGTGCTCCGGATCAATTCTCCAACCAGGATGTCGCGCCTGGAACCATACTGCCGCCTGGGTACTTCTTTACCCGTATTGGAGCTCAGCATGCGGTGCAAAAGTGCAGTGAGTCAGACAACGAAGTGCCAATGGTCACGCAGAATGCTGCCGGGGGAGACAGTCAGGATGCATTATATCTGTATTACAAGCTTTGGAGATTTGTGCTGGACGAAATGTTCCCTATAGAAAATACATTTGTAGAAAAGCTGATAGTGACAAATGTTAATGGCTTTACCGCTACATATTCGGTAAATGATCTGCTCCCTTTTCAAGCCGAGGCTGGAGGGTTGATTGATGTTGACCTCTACGCTGGGGTGCAAGATACATGGCAACAGCGGTGTGAACTCAACAATGTCCCCGTTCCTATTCCTGTCACAAGGGCAATTCCAGGGGCTGCCATAAATGCGCTGACTGATAGCATGGCAGACACCCAGTATTTCAAGAATCCCATCTCGGATAAAAAGCTCGTCATTTTCGGACACACCCATAAAGCCAAAATTGTAGCGTCACAAAACCTAGCGGGAGAAAAAACCCTCTATGCCAATTCAGGCACATGGATTGATTATAAAGAATCGCTTAAAAACGAAATAACCATGCATTTTCTCATCATAACTCCGCAAGCGGATGATGCCGCTTCGGAAACCAAGGTGGTGCTGTATAATTTCGTAAACGAAGTTGTAACAAAAATGGATGAAGATTCGGTGCGTCTGTAACGGAAGTATCTTAACTTGGCAAAGTGGAGTTGTGGGATGGAAGGGCGTAACATGCTCCCAATGGTTCTAACAACCCCGCTCTTTAATCACGCTCGTCATTCTAACCCCACGCCCGAGGTTAACTAATAATGCTCTTTAAACGCTTTCATCCCAAAACCATTAAAACTCGCATTTTGTATGCGTTACTGGGCACTGCGACCATTTCGCTGGTCTGTTTCGGCATGGTTGCGTTGTGGGGCATGGTCAGCGTAGGGAAATCATCGCTGCGAGGTACGTTAGAGCTTAGTCAAGATCTGCTAGAAATCAGCAAAGGTTCGCTAGAGTCATTAACCCAAGAGGGCTTGCTCAAGGCTACGGTGGACCAGGCGGCTTTTATCAATAGTCAGTTCCGCGAAGTGGAAAACGACCTGAAAATTCTGGTGGATAGCGCCGAACGGATCTGGAAAACACCCGATGTGTACCCGCAGAAACGCTCCTATTCAATTACGCAAAAACCTGATGCACCAGAGACAGCATCGGTGTGGCAGATCCCCCAAGATGTTCCGCTTGCTCTTGTTGCCACGGAGCTGCAAATATCCGCGAAAATGGACGAAATTGTCAGTTCCGTAGTGAAAAGCAACCCCAACATCAACGACTGCAACGTCGCCACCCCTCTGGGGCTTTTCCGTCGTCTTCCCTGGTCGCCAAACATTGTTGCCGCCTACGATGTTAGGACTCGGGACTGGTTTAACCGAGCATTGCAGAGCAACACGCTGGGATGGAGTGAGCCATATGTGGGGGTCATTGCCAGAAATCTGAGGGTGAACTGTTCTGCCCCGGTCATAAAAGATGAAAAAGTCGTGGCGGTAATTGGGCTGAATGTGCCGCTGACCACCATTCAGGAACGGATCATCAAGATGCGGATCAACAATCAGGGGAGGGCCTACCTGATTTCTCGCGATCGCCGGATTCTGGCGCACGAAGGTCTGGTAACTGACAGCAACCGCTGGGGAGAGAAACAGAACGAGGACTATTTCTCCTTTGATGACCAACAAGCCATGCCGGTGTTTGATCAGCTTCTTACCTCTGGAACCCCGGGCATTCTGCGGGGGATATTGGGGGAGCAAGACAGTTTTGTCGCTTATGCTCCGATCCGCACTACCGGTTGGACCGTCTTATTTGCGCTCCCGGTGGAGAATGTCTTTGCCCAGATCCGCCCCACAGAACAGGCGCTGCTGGCTCAGGCTCAAGTGGTTAGTGGTCAGATTTATCGCCAAGTTGCGCTTGCTATGGCGGTGCTCGGGTTGGTGTTTCTGTCGATGCTGGCTGGGGTGATGTTGGTTTCCCGCAGAATGGCAGAGCGCATTACCGCACCGATTATGGAGCTTGAGCAAGGAGCCAAAATTATCGGTGACGGCAATCTTGCCCACCGCTTGTTACTTAAAACCGGCGATGAAATCCAACAGCTAGGTGAGACCTTTAACCGGATGGCTGAGGATCTATCGAATTACATTCGTGATCTGACCGAAACCACCGCAGCCAAAGAGCGTATCCAGAGTGAACTCAAGGTGGCCACCGATATCCAGGTTAGCTTGCTCCCCCGGGTTTTTCCCGCATTTCCCCACCGCCCAGAAGTTGAAATTTATGCGTCCATGGATCCAGCCAAAGAGGTTGGGGGCGATTTCTACGATTTCTTTTTTGTAGACAAAGACCGGCTGTGCTTTCTTATCGCCGATGTTGCCGATAAGGGAGTACCCGCCGCGCTTTACATGATGGTGGCCAAGACCTTGCTGAAAACCGAGGCCCAGCGCGGCTATTCCCCCGAAAAAGTACTGGAAGAGGTTAATAATATTCTGGCCGACGGCAACGACAGCTGCACGTTTGTTACGGTATTTCTGGCCATACTCGACACCCGCACTGGGGAGGTCCAACTTGCCAATGCCGGGCATAACCCTCCCATTATCGTGCGGCAACAAGGGTCTGCCTATCTCACGATCAAGCCAGGAATTGTACTAGGTCCAATGCCTGATTTGGAGTATACGAACGAGGTTCTTATCTTGCATCCTGGCGATACTCTTTTTCTGTATACCGATGGAGTGACCGAAGCCACAAACGCGCAGTTAGAGCTATTCAGTGAAGCGCGTTTGCTCGATGCGCTGCAGAGCAGAACCGCAAATAGCATGGAAGAGTTGGTGCACGCCATTCGCAACGAAGTTCAACTGCATGCAAACGGAGCAGCGCAGTCGGATGATGTAACCATGCTGGCGATCAAATACAAGGGAGTTCAAGAGTGATACGCACAGGCGCGCGCAGCCGTTTCGTGCAGATATGTTCTATTGTGCCTCTGCGCATATTGTTATGCACATTACTCTGCCCACTGTTCTGCACTTTTTTTGATTATTCTCAAGCGCAGGCCGCGACGAAAGAAAAGCGCAATGTCGCGATGATCCTGTTTAGGGGGGAAACCCCTTCCGAACAGGGCTTTCGGGAAACGTTGGCGGCAGCAGCTGAATATGACGTTCAATTTACTACTTTCGATGCCGCTCAAAGCAAGGAACGTCTGCAAGAGATCATCGCTGGGTTGGATACACTCCAGTATGACATGATCTACGCCTTTGGAACCATGGCAGCCCAGGTCGCCCTAGCAAAGATCAAGGATACCCCGATCATATTCAACGTGGTGCAGCGTCCTATTGAAGCCAACGTCGCCGCGACTTGGGAACATTCCGGCAATAATGCCACCGGCGCGTCCAACATGGTCTCGATGGAGAGTGCCTTCAAGACGCTGGCTCTCGTGTTGAATATCCGCAAGCTTGCATTTGTGTATAACGAAAATGACCCTGCCCCCAGATATCAGCGCGCGGATGTGGAAAAAATCCGCAAAAAATTTGGTTTTAAAGTTATCGACGTGACGGTACAAAATACAGCCGATATCCCCGAGGCGCTGAAGCTGATTGTCAACTCAAAGGTTGATGCGGTTATGTTTCCGTCCGACTCTTTTATCAAGGCCAACGCCAACGATATTATGGAAACGCTCAACAAACATCGCATCCCAACCATTGCCATAATTCCTGAAATGGTCAGAGAAAACGAGGCCTTGATGTCTTTAGGGCCGGACTATTACGAGTTAGGCCAACTTGCGGCATTTAACGCCTTGCAGGTGTTTGGCGGCAAGCATCCCAGCGATGTACCCATCCAGACCGTGCCAAGCCTGAAAATCAGCATCAATCTTAAAACCGCTGACATGCTGGGGGTTAACGTTCCCCTGCAATTGCTTTCGCTCTCGACCATCATCAGGTAAAGGCATTCTCGTGACCCTGCAAGCATACCTAGCATCCGTATCAAGCCTTGAGATTTTAATGTGGCTCCGCGGCATCATCCCCGTAGTCTTGATTGTAGTCGTGGGGGTGGTAATCGGTCGTTGGGATCAGTCCAGAAACCAACGGACTCTCGACAAGCTGACCCAGCAGATTTTTCTGCCGTGCCTGATTTTTTCATCCCTGCATCGGCATCCGTTTGACCTTAAAGAGATTGCCCAGATCGGCACGGCAGCAACCCTTCTGACCGTGGGGATAACCTTGCTCTCGTTTCTGCTTATGGGGGCAGCGCGCAAGCAACAGGAAACAAACTTCCTCCCCACAATCTTCATGAGTAGCGCTTCGCTCCTGCTCCCTTTAGCCTTTATCCTCTTTGGTAACCAGGGGCTGGCAAAAGCGATCTACTTTTACCTTTTCATGTTGCTGTTGACCCATACGCTGGGGTCATTCCTGACGGAAGGGAAGGTTACTTGGCGCCAGTTTCTAAAAATCCCGTCCCTGTATACGGCGCTCTTGGGGATGGTCTGTGCGGCGGTAACGCTTCCAATCCCTGCGGCTTTTGAAGAGTTGGCCTGGCTCTCGGAAAAAGGGATCGACTTGACCGGGCTTGGCGCACTTCCTTTGTTAATAATTAGTTTTGGGTATCCCCTTGGGCGGATTCCCCTCGCAGATGTTCTCAAAGGTGTACCCGGCGCTCTGATTCGGATCGTTGGCGCCCCGGTTTTCGCCTTTATGCTGATTTACCTTTACCGCCAGAGCGGATGGCTCAATTTTGAAAAAGGCTATGATATTTTGGGCTTTATCGACCAGCGTACCACCGAGGCAATTATTGTCATTAGTGCTGCCATGCCTTCCTCGCACCATACGCTAAGGCTCGATGCCTCGGGCAATCCAACGGTATCGCAACGCGACGCGGCCACGGTGCTGGCCAGTACGCTCGGTGCCATGGTTACGCTTTGTGTGGTCTTCTTTTTTACCGCAGCGTTTATTTTTTTCGATTAAGGCAGACCGAACATGACTATCTTTTCTCCTGAACTGTTCCTGATTGTTCGCGCGGTACTCCCATCATTCACCATTGCACTGCTCGGTTTTATCCTGGGGAAGCTTGACACCAACCGGGAGTTGAACCAAAAGACCATATCGAACGTAATCTATTATTTCTTCACCCCGTGCCTAGTGTTTTCATCCCTGCACAGGCGTAGTTTTGATCTGCAGGAGTTTGCTGTTATTGGGGGCGCTGCGGTTCTTCTGATTGCAGCGATGATTCCTCTGGCCTTTTACGTCAAGAGGCGAGTCAAGGTAGCGGAAAATGGGTATTGCCTACCGATAATCTTTATGAACACCGGCAACATCTCTCTGGCGATTGCCCTGCTGCTATTTGGAAACGATGGCTTGTCGAAATCCATCCTCTTTCACACAGTCAATATCATGCTGCTATATTCTTTTGGGGTGTTCCTGGTCAGCGGCAGAACAGACATGCGCCAGTTTCTCAAGATACCAGCGTTGTACGCGACTGTTCTCGGTATTATTGTGTCAACCACCACGTTTTCGGCTCCAGTAGTCGCGACCCAAGCCTTTAATATCCTCAACCGAGGTATCGACATGATAGCCCTCGGCACCATCCCGCTTTTGATTGTTAATCTCGGCTATTCCATCAGCGAGACAAAAATCACCAACACCCTAAAGGTTGGCATTCCAGGCGCATCGATGCGGATTATTGTCGGCCCTCTATTAGCCTTTGGGCTGGTGTTCAGTTTTCGCGCGCTGGGATGGATTCCTGTTGACCCCAGCATGGATCCGTTGGTGGCGCTCGGACACAGAACCACTGAAGGGATCATTATTCTTAACGCCGCCATGCCAGGGCCGATCATGGCCTATCTGCTCAATGTAAAGTTCGAGAGCTGCCCAGAAAAGGCTGCGGCGATGCTGAGTATCGGTACCCTGGCAGGGATTATCACCATCCCCATTGTTCTCAACTTTGTTACTTTACTTATACGCTAAAGATCCAACCCGAAGAATTCGCAGCGACTTTTAGGAGTTGAATGCAAGGAACCGCCTGTTTCTTCCCGTCCCAAAGATTCCCCCCCCCCCCCCCCCCCCATCAACAACGTCACTGCTCCTTATCCACCCTAGACCTGAAAGACCAGTGGCGTTCTGTTTTTGATATAAAATATGGCAAGACTGGAAATGTGTCGCGGACAAGCTATGCTTAGTGACTAGAGGTGAATTGGGTGGTTGGAAGAGTTGAGTTGCTTGTCCCCCCCCCTCCCAGGAAAAATCCACCTGAACAAACCCACACATTCCGGAGGTGTTTTTGAGTAATAATGTGCGCGAGGTGCGGGCAAGGGTACTCCCTTTTTTGGTATTTATGCTGTTTGTTGGAGTAGAAGAGCTCTTGAGGTTTAGTGTCGGGAAGGATTTTTCTGTTCCAGATCAATTGCTGCTTTTTCTATATCCGGTGAAGGCGGGGATTGTTGCCATCCTGCTTTTAATGCTGTGGCCAAATTATCGCGAATTCCGCTTTGGCGATATTCTGCAGTGGCAGAGCACCTTGCTCAGTACCCTAATCGGGCTTTTTATTTTTTGGCTGTGGATTCAAATGACGGCAGAATTTGCCACCGTTGGAGAATCTGCGGGGCTCAATGTTGAGGCATATCAGGAAGGTTTTGTACGTAATACGATGATCGGAGTTCGTCTTTGCGGGGCGGTTCTGGTGGTGCCGCTTATGGAAGAGCTTTTTTGGCGTTCTTTTCTAATCCGTTATCTGGTCAAAAAAGAGTTCATGCAGGTCTCGATTGGGATGTTTACCTGGTTTTCGTTTTTAGCTACCGCGGTACTCTTTGGTTTAGAGCACAATCTATATCTCGCCGGCATCTGCGCAGGGATTCTGTTTAATCTGGTGCTGTATCGGACGCGGAGTATTTTTCAATGTGTTTTGAGTCATGCGGTAGCAAATTTAGCGTTAGGAATTTATGTGCTTAATAGCGGGAATTGGCATTTCTGGTAATTAAACGTTCAACATCGCGGCTGTCTTTTGGGAATTACCCTCAAGCATCAGCGTATTTACGCTTTTCAGGGCCGAAATAAAATCGTTTCCCATCATTCGGGCGCCGAATTGGATCATGGCCAACAATAGCCCAGCCCGAAGTGCGCAGAAATTTCTTAATTCTGCCTGCAAGGAGATTGTTATCCAAAACTGTCGGACTCACATAGTCAAAATTGCCATCGGAGTACTGTACGCGCACCATCATATGCTCGCTCCTCTTTTTCAATTGAAGTTACCTTCCAATGTAAGGGTATAAACGATTCATATGCAGAAGTAATGCCGGATAGAGTAATATGGGTTAGTTTTTTATTCAAGTACTTGTTTTTTAACGCTAAGCTTTCCTTGCTCCAACGTTATGGCCGAGCTTTATGAGTTTAAGATGTAAACATCTTCGCCATTAATGTCGGAAAACTTTACCGCTTTGCGCGAATTCGCCAGATGTTTAAGCTTTGTTGGCACTGCCATGGATACTGTCAGGCAGGTTTTTGGTGATTTATTTTTTGGATAGAGGGTAATGATTGATTATCATTGTCATATTCTCCCCAGAATTGATGACGGGAGTAAAACGCTAGAAGACTCTTTAGCAATGGCGCGGCAGTTGGTTATTGCGGGATTTCGGCACGTTTATTGTACACCCCACTGTATTACCGGATTATATGATCTGCCAGTGAGTCAGATATCTGCTTCGGTAGTACAACTGCAGCAAGCAGTTACAGACTCAGGTATTCCGTTATTGCTTGAGGCGGGAATGGAGTACTATTCGGATGGTTTTTTCTTTGACCGTCTGCGTGATCCCATGCTTCTCGGAGATTCCAACCTCCTTTTATTTGAACTTCCGTCCTCAGGAGATGCTGAGTTGTTGCCTGAGGCTGTTTCCAGGATATTAAGTCATGGCTTGACTCCAGTTCTGGCCCATCCTGAGCGCTATTTTGCGTCTAGTCGGAATAGGGGGTCTGCACGTTTAGCCCGTCGTCTCCGCCGAGAACTGTGGTTTGAGCGTGAAATATCTCTACCCACTTTGCTATTACAGGCTCTGGATATGGGATGCCTGCTGCAGGCGGACTTGGGTAGTTTTAATGGGACTTATGGCAAGCACACGGAAACCTTTGCTTGGTTGTTACAAGACAGGGGCTTGTATACCTATTATGGCAGCGATGGCCATAGTCCAGCACATTTGGAAAGGGTTCTACGCGACAATAAAGCGCTGCTTAATTTAGAAATAGCAATAAAAGTCATCCACAGCACTTGAAAGGTTCATTCTATGGTTTAGTCTTTGTGTGTTCGCAAGATGACGCTTCGGTCCGAAGCTCGACCAATTACGCAAGCCGGTTTATGCGCCGGGTGCTAAAAAAGGATGAATCCATGGCTATGACGACAGTAGAGAAAATCCGTTCAGGAAAAAGTAAGGTTGCAGTAGTTGGGATGGGATATGTTGGCTTACCGCTGGCGGTTGCGTTTGGCAAATGCTGTGGCGTTGTCGGCTTTGATATCGACGCGCATAAAATTGAGCAGCTCAAAGGTGGCAATGATGCGACCGGTGAAGTCAGTTCAGCAGATTTAAGTGCTAGTCCGGTTGAGTTCACCGCCGACCCCTCAACCCTTAAGCAGGCATCATTTATCATTGTCACTGTCCCAACTCCGATCGACATCAATAAAAATCCTGATCTTGGCCCGGTGCGTTCGGCTTCTGCGACAGTGGGTAAATATTTGCAGCCAGGTTCGATTGTGGTCTACGAATCTACCGTGTATCCCGGTGTCACAGAAGATATCTGTATCCCTTTGCTTGAAGAACATTCCGGTCTTATTTGCGGTAAGGACTTTACGGTCGGTTATTCACCGGAAAGGATTAATCCCGGAGACAAAGTTCACACCGTAGATAAAATTGTAAAAGTGGTTTCCGGTCAGGATGCAGCCACCTTGGATACGGTGGCAGGGGTTTATGAGATGGTTATTAGCGCCGGAGTGCACCGAGCCAGTTCCATCAAGGTAGCAGAGGCAGCTAAGGTCATTGAGAATACGCAGAGAGATCTGAATATTGCCCTGATGAACGAGTTATCTATAATATTTGGCAAGTTGAATATTTCTACCCGTGATGTTTTGGCGGCGGCGGGAACAAAGTGGAACTTTCTCCCCTTTACTCCAGGCTTGGTGGGTGGGCACTGTATCGGTGTTGATCCTTACTACCTCACCCACAAAGCCGAAGAAATTGGGTATAACCCGCAGGTAATTCTTGCCGGACGTCGGATTAATGACGGCATGGGCAAGTATGTTGCTGAGAATACGGTGAAAAATATGATCCGTGCGGGGAAAACCATCAAGAAGAGCCGTGTTCTGGTGCTTGGTCTTACTTTTAAAGAGAATGTCCCGGATATACGCAATACGAGGGTGATTGACGTGGTTAAAGAGTTGCAGGAATACGATATAGACGTGACAGTCAATGATCCTGTGGCAGACCCGCACGAGGCGCTCAGAGAGTACGGTTTAGAGCTCACTCCCCTGGAGAAGGTCGGACAGGTTGATGCTATCGTCATGGCTGTGGGGCACGCTGTTTTTAAGTCTTTGTCGCTGCGCGAACTTAAAGGGTTGTGCAGATCGGAAAATGGGCAGCCTGTCTTGGTTGATGTAAAAGGATGTGTCGATGCGCAAGAGGCTACAAGAGCTGGTTTTGTCTACTGGTCGCTGTAACTCGCGTCGTAGTTAGGTGCTGTAGTTAGGTGTTATCACGGGGCTCCGGAGTTGCACGTGAACTCCGGGTGGAAGAATTCCAGAGAAGGTCTGTGCTCGGTGGTATGCCACGCTAAGGGCTCGAAGTGTGTTTGATGTGAGCTTGATGTGCTTGCGTAGACATCAGTATTAGTAGGGTGATATTTTCGTAGGGGAAGCATGGTTTATGTCAGCAACATACGATGCATTGAAGAATGAACTGCGGCAGAAACAGAAGATATGGCTGATCACCGGTTGTGCTGGTTTTATTGGGTCTAGCTTGCTTGAGGCGCTATTGAAGTTGGATCAGCGGGTTATCGGGTTGGATAATTTTTCCACCGGATATCGGCATAATTTAACCGCAGTAGAAAATAATGTTTCGGCCAAGCAGTGGCAGAACTTTACCTTTGAGGAAGGGGACATCTGCGATCTTTCACTGTGTGAGCGCCTTTGTTGCGGGGTGGATTATGTGCTCCATCAGGCGGCATTAGGCTCTGTGCCGCGTTCCATAAAGGACCCCATTTCCACTAACCGGAATAATATAGACGGTTTTCTCAATATCCTTTCCGCAGCGCGGCACTCTGAGGTTAAAAGTTTTACCTATGCTTCATCCAGCGCTGTTTACGGTGACCATATTGCCCTGCCTAAAACCGAAGATGCGACAGGGCACCTCCTGTCTCCATACGCGGTTACCAAGTATGTGAATGAGCTGTATGCCGAAGTTTTTGCGCTGAACTATGGCTTTGCTTCGGTTGGACTACGCTATTTCAACGTGTTCGGTCCTCGGCAGGACCCGAATGGTTCGTATGCGGCGGTTATCCCTCGCTGGATAGCGGCCATGCTTCACGGCGAGTCAACGTATATAAATGGCGATGGTAAAACCAGCCGGGATTTTTGTTATATCGATAATGTAGTTCAAGCTAACCTGCTCGCTGCGAGCGCGGCTAATGAGGCAAAAAACCAGGTCTACAATATCGCCCTAGGGGACCGAACTACCTTGATTGAGCTTTTTGCTGACATAAAAGCGGCGATAAACCAAAGCGGTTTTTCTTATGCACACGTCCCGATTTTCGCGGATTTTCGCGCTGGCGATGTCCGTCACTCTAAGGCTGATATTGCTAAAGCCAAGCGTTTACTGCATTACGCTCCCGACTGGCGTGTGCATGAGGGTATCGGGCAAACGGTTTCTTGGTATATCAGTCAGCATCAGGGATGATTTGCTGCATGAGGAGTGAAACAAGAAGGGCGGAAATGTTTTCAGGCGCTTGTTTATGTCATTGCATTCGTGGTCGCCATATTAATCACTACCTAATTATGCGTGTGATTTAAACGCGCCAGAGTAGGCCTTATATGATCGCGTCTTTAATCGCGGAAGAATTTTCTAGAAATATCGGGCTTTTAAGCGAAGCTGAACAAACCAAGCTTCTTAAGGCACATGTTGCTGTAGTTGGTGCTGGGGGCGTGGGTGGGCTACATATTCTGACATTGGCACGCCTTGGAGTAGGCAACTTTACCATTGCTGATCCTGATGTTTTTGAGCCCGCCAATGTTAGTCGTCAGTTTGGTGCTTCACAACAAAGCTATGGCCGCAACAAGGCGGAGGTTCTCGCCCAGATGGTGCAGGATATCAACCCTGAAGCCAACGTTATGGTTTTTAGTGAAAGGGTCACGAGGGAAAATGTCGCAGCCTTTTTTACTGGGGCTGAAGTTTTGGTAGATGGGATCGATTTTTTCGAATTTGAAATCAGGCGCATGCTTTTTTATGAAGCCAAAGCGCGCGGATTGTATGCTGTCACCAGCGCCCCGCTGGGATTTGGTGGAACTTTGCAGGTGTTCGCTCCTGACGGCATGGACTTCGATACCTATTTTGGGACCTCTGTTGATTTTACCCTAGAGAAAAATCTGGCTTGCTTTGCTGCTGGTCTGGCTCCGAGCCCATATCATATAAAATATATGGATCTGAACAAGGTGGATGTTAAGAACAAAAAAGGGCCTGCAGTGGCTCCGGCATGTACTTTAGCAGCTTCATTGCTGACCACCGAGGTGGTCAAAATTCTAACTGGCAGTTGTCCAGTGCGTGCGGTTCCGCATTATATCCAAATTGACCTCTATCGGCGCAAACTGAAAAAAGGTTATCTATGGTTGGGTGGGAGAAACCCGCTTCAGCGTCTTAAAGCTTGGTTGATCTACCGAGAGTTTAAAAAAAGGATGGTTTAAACAGTTATGCGAAGATTTGTGTATCCTACGTTGAGCATATTGTTTTTATTGCTACTTCCCCTTTCTGCGCTGGCTTTGCCCGTAACGCAGGAGGTAATACCCCTGACCCCGGAAGAGGTAGCGCGCAACGTGTACCATCGGGATATAGGTCAGGATATGCGGATGACTGGTGCCATGGAGCTTACCAGCAAGAGTGGGCATGTTCGCAAGCGAGAATTGACTACGTACCGTAAAGATACCCCGGCCGAACGGCAGGTGATGATTCGTTTCACCTCACCAGCAGATATTGATGGTACTGCTTTTTGGGTTATAGAAGATACATCAGACAACAGCACGCGTCAGCAGTTGTATCTTCCAGCGCTCAAACGTACGCGCCGCATAGTAGCGGCCCAACAGGGGCGTAGTTTTGTGAATTCTGATTTCACCTACGAAGATATGCAGCGTCATCCTGTGGAGGAGTGGATATACACCTTAGAGGAGTCCCAGTTCATTTTGGGACGTGAGTGCTATGTGTTGCATAGCATCCCTAGGCCAGGAACAGATACCCAATATCAGAAGGCGATCTCCTGGATCGATAGGGATACATTTACCCCTCTAAAAATAGAATTTTGGGACCTTAAAGGGGAGCCGTTTAAAACCTATACGGTGCAGAAATTTGAAATTATAGACGGCATTGCAACGGAGCTTGAAACCCTGATGGAGAATCATCGGGATCAGCATAAAACCCGGTTGAGCACAGCTAGCATAGAGTATAATCGTGGATTACCTGACCATTTATTCACTAAAAGAGCACTGGAAGGGGAGTATTGAGGTAGAAAAGTGAGGTAGAAAGGCTGCGCCTTACCCAAGATATGCACCTAAACTGTTCTCGGAGTTCTGAAGCGATGAAGAGATGCGTTACGCGTACATACACCTGGCTGTTTTTGTACTGCGCTGTGCTGTTGTATTTTGGGTGTGCAGGCGCAGTTTTCGCGGATGCTACCCACGTTCAAGCCTATTCTCAAGCCCAATCCTACACTGCAGATACAGCAGTGCCGACGCCTGTCGCAAGCTCGCGCGCGTCCTTTTCACCTGAGTCCATTCTTTCAGCGGATATATCTAGTTGGGGTAGGCTGTTTGGCTACACCGCGAAGGATATACACCGGCAGTTGGATGAAGACGATGACCTGAGCAGGCTGCAGGCGCGGTTGGGGATTGATATGGATAAACGCTTGCCCAACCATAAGCTCAGTGTACGGGTGTCACTTGAGGCAGATCGGCTCTTTTATGCAGCGGACGAAGCTGACAAGGATACCGATATTATCCTGCATGAAACCTACATGCTGCTAAGCGGTCCACGCTGGGACTTCTCTCTCGGGAAGCAGCGGGTGCGCTGGGGCAAAAGTGATCAACTCTCCCCTCTCGATAGCATCAATCCTGAAGATATGCGCCAGTTTATCACCATCGATTTAGAAGAGCGTATGGATCCCTCATGGTTGGCGCGGGTGCGCACCCACGGCCAGCGTTTTTCTGTTGAAGCGATAGTTAGTCCCTGGTTTAAGGAAGCACAGATTGATTATTTCGATTCAAACTGGGCCCTGTATCGGAACCTGCGCCAGTCTATTCTGAATCATCCCGGCCTACCTCAAGCGGCTAAAGACTACACTTCTGCCCTGCGTGTGCATGAAAAAAAACCCTCAAATTCACTCGAAAATATGTCTGGAGCGCTACGGTTGTTGTGGCAGGGTGAGCAAACTGACTTTGCTTTGAGTCATCACTATGGCTGGGAGACCTTGCCATATATATCCAGTTTTCCGGTTAAAAATATTGCGTTTGATGGTGATCCGAGTACCGATCCTGGAGCGCTGCTGGGTGCAGCGATATTGACTGACACCGCGATTGAAGCGCGGTTTAAACGTCAGAAAATTACTGGATTCGAGTGGGAAACAGTCATAGATCCCATCGGATTTCGCGGGGAGCTGGCTTACATCGATAAAGTCTCATTTTTATCCGCAGACCTCACCTCTATTCGCCGCACCGCAGGGCATCTAGTCACAGGTGTCGACTATATCTCTGCCAGTGAGTGGTACTTCAATCTACAGGCATCCTGGTACCATATTTTTGACTATGACGGTAAGATCCTGTATTTCGAGCGTGATAATGTCTCCCTTCTGGGGGTGATCAGCAAGCCGGTCTGGCGTGGTAATCTAGAGTTTGCTACTAGGTTTAATTATACGCTTACCGACGCAAGCTACTATGTTCAGCCCAACATGACCCTGAATTACTTTACCAATATAGAATGTGAAATAGGTTTGAATATTTTCGGTGGGGCAGGGGATACAATATTTGGCTCCCATGACCATGCAGACCAGGCGTACGCACAAATAATTGTACACTGGTGATGAGAGTGAACATAACGAAGTTGCAGGCACTGATGTTACAGGGAGCATAATATGATCCGCAATGCTGTTGATAAGAATGTCCAAGCCATCTTCAGGCATCCTCGAACTTACTTAGCTGCCCTGGCGTTGCTGACGCTATTTTTCGGCTATTTTTACGCCACCTTACAGACTGAAACCTCGGTTGAGTCTCTAATTATAGAAGATGACCCGGATCGACGTTTTTACGAGAGGTTCAAGGAACAGTTTGGCGAAGATGAGTTTCTGGTCGTAGGGTTTCAGCATGAAGACCTGTTCAGCCCTGAAACTCTGGCGCTGATAAAGCAGCAAACCGACAGGCTAGAGCAGATTGAAGAGGTAAAAGAAGTAGTATCGCTGAGCAATGTAGAAAATATTATCGGCACAGATTTAGATTTTATTGTGGAACCACTGGTTGATGAGCTTCCCCAGAACAGCGCAGAAAGTAGCTTGATTCAGCAGCAGGCAACGGCGAATCCACTGATTCACGACAACCTTTTTTCCAATAAAACCAGCTCATCGTTGTTTCTGATCAGGACGAAACCACATCCAGACGACGAAGGCTATAATGCGCGTTTGGTTGCTAAAGTAAGAGATATCTTTTCTGCAGAGGAAGGGGCGCACAATATCTCTTACCATATAGCGGGTTGGCTTGTTACCGATGTAAGTATGAGTGAATTCATGGCCCGCGATATGATGTTCTTCATGCCGCTGACTTTTGGCATTATAGCGCTGTTTTTGTGGGTGTTTTTGCGCAACCTTACCGCGGTGGCCATTTCCTTGCTGACCGTGCTTGTATCGCTGGTATGGGCGATGGCCCTGCTTAATCTAATCGGTGGTGCCATGGGCCCCATGACCTCAATTCTCGCTCCGCTTATTATGGCGTTGATTGTGGCCGATGCGGTCCATATCTTTCAATATTTTCTCACCTCAACAGATGCTTCCAGCAGCCCGGTCGCCAGAATACAAGATACGTTTAAGCACCTGAGTATCCCCTGCTTTCTCACCAGCCTTACTACCGCGCTGGGTTTTGCTTCCCTGACCCTTAGCGATATTCCTCCAATCAAGCATTTGGGCTTAGCGGCTGCGGGGGGGATGATGTTTGAATTTGTGCTGGTTATTACCTTAATTCCGCTGTGTGTGTACGCTTTGCGCAACAAGCCTGGGCTGTGGCTAAGGAAGGAACAGGGAGCTTCGGGAGCTTCTTCATCCATATATCACTCTTTAGACAGGGTTTTGTACTGGTGGAGCCTGAAGGTAGGTGATTACCGTAAAATCATTATCGTGTGTGCCCTGCTGGTGACCGGCCTTTCGCTGTATTCTTTGACCCAAGTTCAAGTAGAAACCAATTTAATCGACTATTTCAAGCAGGGCACTCAAGTACGCACCGATGCTAACTTTTTCGACGATAATCTTGGTGGAGCCACAACCCTGGAGGTGTCCATAAAGGCGGCCGAGTTGGACTATTTCAAGCGCCCTGAAGCCTTGGAGATGATTGGAGCCATAGAGGCATATGTCAACAACTGGCCTTTTGTCACCAAATCAACCAACATTACCTCTTTTTTACAGCAAATGAATGCTGCATTTCATAACAATAGTCCTGAGTTTTATAAAAACCCGCAGGATCGAAATCTGATAGCACAGTATCTGCTGTTGTACGATGGAGATGAGCTGGCTTATTTTGTTAATGACGACTACAACTGGGCACGCCTGTCGTTCAGGGTGAATGAGCACAGCTCCAGTATTTTGGAAGAAAAGATAGCGACGCTAAAGCAATACTTGGCCCAGAATTTTCAGCAGGAAGAGGTAGAGTTCAATCTTACCGGCAAAACCTATCTGGTCACGAAATTGGTAAAAAGCATTATCTATGGCCAGATCGAAAGTTTAACCTTTGCGCTGATCACCATCTCAGTCGTGCTTTTCTGGGTGTTTAAATCCATCCGTATAGGTGCGTTGTCCATGATTCCTAACCTGTTCCCGATCATTATCAATTTTGGCATCATGGGGCTGTTTAATATCCCGCTAAATACCGCCACCGCAATAATCTCGGCTCTAGCCATCGGGATAGCCGTCGATGACACCATTCACTATCTTGACCATTATCAGGCTGCCCGTAAGGCTGGATTTTCCATCAATGACGCCCTTATAAGCAGTATCAGGAAAAAAGGGGGCGCTATTGTTACAACCTCGGTTATTTTAACGTGCGGATTTGTGATTTTGTGTTTCTCAAGTTTTGTCCCCACCATTCAATTCGGGATGCTTTGCTCGATTATTATGCTCACAGCTCTGGTGGGCGATTTAGTTGTGTTACCGGCTATCCTTTCTGTAGCGGCGCATTGGCGCAAGAGTTGAGCTTGATACGGACTTATATTGAAAGGGCAAAATAATCTGCCCTGAATAAAAAATAGTAACACTCCCCCTGTTTTTTTGGCCTATCTTGCGAAATAGGGGGGAGTGTTACTAATTGAATGCTAGTAACTTATATTTAATCTACAGGTTTAAGTCGAAACTAAAGTATAAAGTCAAGATCGGTAAGTTCTGTCACTCCTTGCAGTTCTATCAAGGTATCGCTGTTCTGAATCCCCTCTACTTCATCGCTGCGAAACACAAAAAGGCTCCCACCTTCAACAAAGGCTGCTACTTTACCAAGCTCTGAAGCAATTAGCGCAGTTTCCCCGACCTTGTAATCCAGCAAAAACTCTGCCTCTGCAGGCGGGTTGCTAAACTCAATGATTCCATTTTGGATAATGTAGCTCGCTGTTGTTACATCACTTACGATTACCGATTCATTACCGAGGGAAAGAAAGTCTTTGGTTATATCGTTTTGCCTCAGCTGGAAATGGAGAACTGACCCTGTTGAGTTAGCGAGTTAAAAGTTCCCTTGGATGTTGGTACCAGATGGAGTGCGGGACGATGCTTTTCCTCCAAGCGTTTTTGTTTGCGTGCCT
>Ga0265295_1000838_pt1 | contig 58338 bp, 47 predicted proteins | sample Munlansysbiofilm_FD_192503 | JGI IMG/M metagenome (GOLD analysis project Ga0265295, IMG submission 192503) | Leachate microbial communities from a municipal landfill in Southern Ontario, Canada - Methane capture system biofilm | ecosystem: Engineered > Solid waste > Landfill > Unclassified ... | reverse complement strand
CATCGCCCTGTCCATCGGCGTGCAGAAGATGGTGCGCTCGGACCTGTCGGCCAGCGGCGTCATGTTCTCCATCGACACCGAGACCGGCTTCAAGGACGCGGTCTTCCTGACCGGGGCCTGGGGCCTGGGGGAAAACGTGGTCCAGGGCGCGGTCAATCCCGATGAATGGTACGTCTTCAAGCCCACGCTCAAACAGGGGTTCAAGCCCATCATCATGAAGCGGGTCGGCGGCAAGGCCATCAAGATGATCTACACCACCGACGCCAAGGCCCCGACCAAGAACGTGGCCGTGCCCGAGGAGGACCGGCGCAGGCTGGTCATAAGCGACGAGGAGGTCGTGGCCCTGGCCCGCATGGCCTGCGTCATCGAGGAACACTACAGCGCCCATCGCGGCCAGTTCACGCCCATGGACATCGAGTGGGCCAAGGACGGCCAGACCGGAGAGCTCTTCATCGTCCAGGCCCGGCCCGAGACCGTGCATTCCATGAAAGACCTGGCCGTGCTCAAGAAATACGTGCTGAAGGAAAAGGGGGAAACGCTGGTCGAAGGCCAGTCCGTGGGCGAGCTCATCGGGCAGGGGCCGGTGCAGGTCATCAAGTCGGCGGGCATGATCCACACCTTCCGCAAAGGCGAGGTGCTGGTCACGGACATGACCGACCCGGACTGGGAGCCGATCATGAAGATCGCCTCGGCCATCGTCACCAACCGCGGGGGGCGGACCTGCCACGCGGCCATCGTCAGCCGGGAGCTGGGCATCCCGTGCATTGTCGGTACGGGGAACGCCACCATGAAACTGGCCCAGGGCGAGGACGTGACCGTGGACTGCTCCGAGGGCTCCATCGGCAGCGTGTATAGGGGCCTCGTGCCTTTTGAAGTCCAGGAGACGGATCTTGGCACCCTGCCCAAGCCGAAGACCAAGATCATGATGAACCTGGCCAGCCCCGAGCAGGCCTTCGAGAAGAGCTTCATCCCCAACGAAGGAGTGGGCCTGGCGCGGGAGGAGTTCATCATCAACTCCTACATCAAGATCCACCCCCTGGCGCTGTTGAACTACGAGACCCTTCCGGACGAGATCCTGAAACGCGCCATCGCCGACATGACCTCCGGCTACGAGGACAAGGCCGAATACTTCGTGGACAAGCTGGCCGAAGGGGTGGGCATGATCGCGGCCGCCTTCCACCCCAAGCAGGTCATCGTGCGCCTCTCGGATTTCAAATCCAACGAGTACGCCAACCTCATCGGCGGCAAGCTCTTCGAGCCGAACGAGGAAAACCCCATGATCGGCTGGCGCGGGGCCTCGCGCTACTATTCACCGGACTACAAGGAGGCTTTCGGCCTTGAATGCCGGGCCATGAAAAAAATCCGCGAGGAGATGGGGCTGACCAATGTCGAAATCATGATTCCTTTCCCGCGCACCGTGGAGGAGGCCAAAAAGGTCATCGAGACCATGGCCGAGTTCGGCCTGAAGCAGGGCGAGAACGGCCTGAAAATCATCGGCATGTGCGAGATCCCGTCCAACGTGATCATGGCCGAGGAGTTCCTGGAGGTTTTCGACGGCTTCTCCATCGGCACCAACGACCTGACCCAGCTCATTTTGGGCGTTGACCGGGATTCGTCCCTGGTGGCCCACGTCTACGACGAGCGCAACCCGGCGGTGAAGAGGTTCGTGCGCCAAGTCATCGAGGTGGCGGTGAAGAAGGGCAAGTACATCGGCATCTGCGGCCAGGCTCCGAGCGACTACCCGGAGTTCGCCGAGTTCGTGGTCGAGTGCGGCATCGAGTCCATGTCCCTGAATCCGGACACGGTCATCAAGACCACCCTCATCGTGGCCGAGCTGGAAAAGAAGCTGGGCCTTGGCTGACAACCACGCAGGGCCGGTCGCCCGACTCGCTGCCGGCCCTGCTCATTCCCGCGCCGCAACGATTCCTGGCAGGAAAATTCATTTTTCCGAGCCTAAGCAACGCTTTCGTCGGGTACTCGCATATACCCGAAACGCACCCAGGACATCCCCTTGATTCAATGAACAGCATGTGTTCTACATCACCAATCCCGCGACAAAAAATTCTCTAGAATCACTACATTTGCTGCATGAAGCCAAATCGTGTTCTTTCATACAAGAACAGGTTCTGCTTTCAATTTTATCAGCCCAACTGATCTGAAGTGCAGTTTCATTGTCAACTTATCGTGTCAAATTCCTGAGAAAAGATCGCGGCAAAGGAGATCGAATGCAGATATATTCTGAAAATCAGCGCCGTCTGGCAAAAATCATCGAAGAGGACGCCACGCGTTCCAACTGGACCGATTGGAAGTGGCACGTCCGCAACAGCATCAAGAGCATCGAAGGGGTGGAGCGCCTGCTTGGCATCCGTTTCTCGGACAAGGAGCGGGAGGCGCTGCGGCGCACCACGGAAAAATTCCCCATGGCCATCACGCCCTACTACCTCTCGCTCATCGACGCCAAGGACTATCGCAACGACCCGGTGTTCATGCAGGCATTCCCTTCGGTCCACGAGCTGCGCATTGAAAATCACGACATGAGCGACCCTCTGCACGAGGACGAGGACTCCCCCGTGCCCGGCCTGACCCACCGCTATCCGGACCGGGTGCTGCTGCATGTCAGCAACACCTGCGCCATGTACTGCCGCCACTGCACCCGCAAGCGCAAGGTCGGGGACCGCGATTCCATCCCCTGCCGCGACGACCTGCGCCAGGGCATCGAATACATCCGCAACACTCCGCAGGTGCGGGACGTGCTTCTGTCGGGAGGCGACCCCTTCCTGCTCTCGGACGAGATGCTCGACTGGCTGCTGACCGAGATCGGCGGCATCGAGCACGTGGAGGTCGTGCGCATCGGCACGCGCACCCCGGTGGTCCTGCCGTACCGCATCACCGACGAACTGGTCGAGATGCTCAAAAAGCATCATCCGGTCTGGATCAACACGCATTTCAACCATCCGACGGAAATCACGGCCTCGTCCAAGCAGGCCCTGGCCAAACTGGCCAACGCGGGCATTCCCCTTGGCAATCAGAGCGTGCTTCTGGCCGGAGTGAACGACTGCCCGCGCCTGATCAAGGTTCTCAACCACAAGCTGGTCCGCAACCGGGTCCGACCCTATTACCTGTACCAGTGCGACCTGTCCGAGGGCCTGACCCATTTCCGCACGCCCATCGGCAAGGGCATCGAGATCCTGGAGAGTCTGCGCGGCCACACCAGCGGCTTCTCCATCCCGACGTACGTGGTCGATGCTCCGGGCGGCGGCGGCAAGATCCCGCTCATGCCCAACTACATCATCTCCTGGACCGCGAACAAGGTCGTGCTGCGCAACTACGAGGGCGTCATCACCACCTACCACGAACCGGCCAACTACGAGCCGACGTATTGCGACCGTGAATGTTCGACCTGCAACCTGCAACTGCGCGAGGCCGACGCCGAGGAAAAGGCCATCGGCATAGAGAGTCTGCTGGCGGATTGGGATGACACGCAGAGCCTCACGCCCGAGGAGAACGAACGCATGGGGAGGCGCACCGATGCAGTCTGACAGCTTGATACGCATGACAGGGGCCCTGCTCCAGCACGGACCGGCCAGCGACCGGGTCTATCTGATGAAGCTGGCGTCCCCGGACGTGCCGCGCATCATCCGCTTCATGGAGCAGCTGGCTTCGACCAACGGCTACTCCAAGCTTTTCGCCAAGGTTCCGGGGCAGGCCGAGGGCTGGTTCAGGGCGCAGGGCTTCAAGGTGGAGGCCAGGGTTCCGGGCATGTTCAACGGCAGCCAGGACGGCTGTTTCATGGCCAAGTATCCGAAGCGGGAGCGCTCGGTCATAAGCAGCCCCAAGCTAGTGCAAGAAGTGCTGAGCACGGCCCGGGAGCAACGCGCGCACGGCGGGCGAAGCCTGCCCGAAGGGTGGAAGACGGTCGCGATGAAACCGGAGGATGCACAAACCATGGCGAAGCTCTACCGCCAGGTCTTCGAGACCTACCCCTTTCCCATCCACGACCCGGAGTATTTGCGCTCGACGATGGATTCGCACGTGCGCTACTTCGGGATTCGCGATGACGCGGGTCGCTTGACAGCCCTGGCCTCGGCTGAAATGGATTGTTCGGCCGGCAACGTGGAAATGACGGACTTCGCCACGCTCGCGGAGTGTCGCGGCAAGGGTCTGGCCAGCATCCTCCTGGCCCACATGGAAAAAGAGATGGCCAAGGCCGGAATCGACACCGCCTATACCATCGCCAGGGCCCACGCCACCGGCATGAACATCGTTTTCGCCCGGCAAGGTTACGACTTTGCCGGCACCCTGCCCAACAACACCCAGATCAAAGGCGATCTTGAGAGCATGAATGTCTGGTATAAACCCCTTGAAGCCTGCGAATAAACGATTCGAGCTGGCCTATTCCGTCCGTTGGAACCTCTTTTTGATCACCTGCGGAGCGCTCCTGTGCGCCTTCGCCATGAAAAGCATCGCCGTGCCTCAGCAATTCATTCCCGGCGGCTTTTTCGGCGTGGGCGCGCTCGTTTATTACAAAACGGGCTGGCTGACGCCGGGCATCCTCTTTTTCCTGATCAACCTGCCCGCGTTCATCCTGGGCTGGTTCAAGCTCAGCCCCCGCTTCGTGCTCTACAGCCTCTACGGCATGGTGGCCATGACCGTGGCCTTCGAGATCATGGATTTCACCGTGGAAATCCACGACCAATTCTACGCGGCCGTGGCCTGCGGCGTGCTGAACGGACTCGGCGGCGGACTCATCCTGCGCTCGCTGGGTTCGGGCGGAGGCCTGGACATCATCGCGGTCTACCTTTTCCAGACCTACAACATCGGCGTGGGCAAGGTCTATTTCGGCTTCAACCTGGCGCTGTTCCTCTTTTGCCTGACGATCATGCCCGTCGATCTGGTCATCGTGTCCCTGATCCTGGTCTTCATCTCCTCGGCCATGGTGGAGCAGACCCTGGCGCTCTTCTCCAAGCGCAAGGTCGTCTTCATCGTCTCCGACCATTCCGAGGCCATCAGCCAGACCATCCTCGACTCCATGAAGCAGAGCGCCACATTCCTCAAAGGCATGGGGGCCTTCAGCAAGCGCGAAAAAAACGTGCTCATGACCGTGGTCAACAACATCCAGCTCAAGAAACTCGAAGAAATCACGTTCACCCACGACCCCCAGGCCCTCTTCATCGTGGAGAACACCTTCACGGTGCTGGGTTCGAGCTTTTCCAAACGCAAGATCTACTGACGCCCGGATCGTTGCTTACAGCGGCTTTCAAGCTGAATTCCCCCCTTCCAATCACGCCCAGCCGCCCATTCTCACACCGATACGCGCTCGCCCGCAGAAAAAACGAAAAGGCAAAACCACCCCGCCCTTCGGGCACCCCTCCTTGGCAGGAGGGGAGTTGGAGCGTGGGCAGGACGTTGACTGGCATTTTATGCGTCAGCGGCATGTTATGTATGCCCGAATCCATCTTGAAGAAGGACTATACGCGGCAAGCACAATCTGACTCTCCCCCTGCCAAGGGGGAGTACCCGAAGGGGGAGGGGGTGCTCCCCACTGTGCGCTCGCGGACTTCGACGAACTTGGGTTGAGCCCTTTCTCGGCCGCCAGCTGCTTGAGCTTACTCGTCATGCCGTGGAAGAATTTGCAGAACTTGACGCACACAACTGCCTGTTATTTCCACCCCCCTTCCCGCATCACCTCAAGCATGTCGGCGGGGTCCGGGCAAGGGTTGTCGGTTGTCTGACTGAGCCGGGCATCGTTTGCTTCCCGGTCGCTGGCCGCACGAAGCGCGGCGGAATGCCCAAGCCTCAAGGCCGGGAAGCATTACGAGGCCAGCGAAGGAGTTCCGGCAGCCCTTGCCCGGATTCCGCCGACAGGCGCTGTCACGCTGAAAAAGATGAAGAGGCAACCACCCCGCCCTTCGGGCACCCCTCCTTGGCTGGAGGGGAGTTGAAGCTGTTGTTGGCAGCCCTTGCCCGGACCCCGTCGACATGCGCCGGCCCATCCAACGCACGATCAGATTGGAGCACCTTTCCCAACCAGTCACCCAGCGGCCCTCACCTCTCCGCGCATGCCCGAAATCCAGGACAGGATGTGATCGCGGCCCTTGGCGAATGCCCGCACTACCCTTGGGTCGTACATCTTTCCGGATTGGGACATGATCTCGGCCTCGGCGTCTTCAAAAGACATGGCGCTCTTGTACGGACGCTCCTGCATCATGGCCGAGAGGCTGTCGGCGACGGCCAGAATCCGGGCACCCACAGGAATGTCGTAACCGCTCAACCCGTCCGGATAGCCCGATCCATCGTACCGTTCGTGGTGATGGCGGATCATGCGCGCCACCCCGCTCTGGCCGTTCAGGGCCTTGACCGGCTGCACGATGGCCTCGCCGATGGCCGGATGCCGTTTGATGATTTCGAATTCCTCCCGCGTCAAAGGCCCGGGCTTCTGCAGAATGGCGTCGGGGATGCCGATCTTGCCGATGTCGTGCAGATGTCCGGCCAGATGCACAATCTCGGCCTGGGCGGGCGTGAAACCCATGTTCAGGGCCAGAATCTGGCTGACCACGGCCACCTCCTCGGAGTGGGCGCAGGTCCAGGCATCCTTGGCGTCCACGGCCCGGCCCAGGGATTCGGCCAACTGGTGCAGGGTCAGGGCCAGCGGGGCGCAGGGATCGGCCTTGGCCGCAAAAGACTCCGCCTGACAAAACAAGCATCCGGAACTCTTCAACATATGATTCCTTACATCACAAAGATGAGATCGTTGCGGTCATGCCGCAAGAAATGGTTTGAAGCGCGCCCTAGACCGGGGCGGAAGATACGGGACGGGACGCGTCGCAAGCGCCCCTGTTCGAGACCACCTGGTTTCCGCCCAGATCCTTGGCCCGGTAGAGGCACGTGTCGCAGGTGCGCACCAGGTCGGACGCATCATGCCCAAGCGCGGGACTCCAGGCGCACAGGCCGATGGAAACCGTGCATCCGTCCGCATTGCCGTGCGCAAAACGGGTCCGGATCCGTTCGCAAGCGCGCAGGCAGGCGGCAGGGTCAACCGTACGGAAAACAACCCCGAACTCGTCGCCGCCAAACCGGAAGCCCACGTCCACGCCTTCGCGCACCGACTCGGCGATGACGCGGCCCAGGATCGCCAGAACCTCGTCGCCGACCTGATGGCCGCGCGTATCGTTGACGCGCTTGAACCCGTCGCAATCGATCAAGGCCAGAAAAATCCCTTCCCGCCGCGCGGGATCACGCAAGGCGCCGGGCAGAAAACGGTCGAAGTAGCGGCGGTTGTGGAGCCCGGTCAGGGGATCGCGGTAGGACATTTCCTCGTAGAAGCGCTTGCGCAGGTCGCTCTCGTCGAGCCGCTCGTGCAACTTCTTGGTCTGCGTTTCGATATGGTGGGCCATCCAGTTCATGTTGCGCTTCAGGCGCAGCATTTCATGTTCGTCGTCACCCTCCAGACCCACGGGAAAGCGCGCCCCGTAGCGGCCCTGCTGGATCTGCGAGCAGAACTCGTTCAGAAGGCGCAGGTCGCGGAGCACCAGAAAATGCGCCCCGATCCGGCTGACCGGAGCCAGAAGCCCCAAAGCCACGGCCAGCCCGGCCACGAGCATGTTGACGGGGTCGATGAACGTCCCGGATTCGAGCACGGACAGGGTCGCGCCCATGGGCACGAGCACAAGGACGAACAGCAGCAATGCCACCCGCCTGACGATGCCGACGCGCGACAGCCAGGTCGCGCGTCCCGGGTCCAGGGGAGGCGGAAGGGCCGCTTCCCGCCTGGACGCGTTGCCGGAGGGGCGCTCCGTGACGGACTGGCCGCCGCAGCACAAATTCAGCACTTCGCGCCCTCGCGCCGCAACGGGCAGCGGCCCGGGGCGTTGCAACCGCCTCCGGCCTTGCGCCAGACGCAGCTTTTCAGGCACAAGCGCCGCAAGCGCCGCCCGGACGCATGGTCCAGGCAGCGTAGCTCCGAGGCCCCCAGATGGCCTTCGGCCAAAAGCCTGGTCAGCGTGGATTCGGATACCTCGACACGCAACGATTCATTTCCATGGAGATGCATAGCGCCTCCTCAACCCTGCTCTTGCCGGTGCTTTTCCAGGCCGTCGCCGCCCTTGCGCTCGTCGTGGCAGCTACCCCCAGCGCTTTCCTCGAGGCCTCGCGCGCCCCCGATACCCGCCTTATCGGTCCAAGACCTTGACCCCATCACGCCGCTTGATTTCTTGCGCAAACGGTGCATTTCCTGAATCGAGAACAATTCCGATCCGTTATCCAGCTTGAAGCACATATTTCCTCCACGATTCCACTCGTTTTTCATTATCCTACGAACGCGGCCCGATGAGTCTTTTCACTCTTTTCGGACCCGAACATCGCCTGGCGTCAGGCCTCGAAAAGGCGGCAGCGCTGCGAACACAATTATTAGTCTCGTCTAATTATTTTCCTACACAACACCCAGTTGCCGCGCATCAAACTGCTGATACTCCTGCTTGCAGCCGACCATAACCGCACCGGCTGTCTTCAAAGACAAATATCGTTAGTCACGACTAACTCATATGGCGCGAATTATCCCGGCAGACCCGAATCTGTCAATACTCATCCCGGACAAAGAATAAGGAAGACTTAACTCACCCCCTGTCAGCCCCGGCTCCGGAGAAAAGGCGCCCTGTTCCGACACCTGCCTGAATTCCATTGCCATATTGGAGAAGCCGAACAAATCTCTATTGGCAGGGCACCCATTGAGTGCTAAAAAAATATGCCCCAAACGCGCCGCAAGCGGCTTAGATTCCACCGCCATCGGCCTTTTCAGCATCGCAAAGGCGGACGGGACGGCTCCGACAGGAAGGGCAAGCGCACAAGCCGCCGGATCTTCTTCGCCCCGTCGCGGCTCATGCACGTTGCCGGGCTTCGCGCCGATCAGGCAGGGCGAAACAACTCGTCGGCCACAAACATACCGGAGGAACCCATGTTCGTCGTCATCGTCGATATCGTTGTCAAAAGGGAATTCGTGCAGAATTTCAGAGAGGCGGTGCTCCGGCAGGGCGAGAATTCCATGCGCTTGGAAGAGGGCTGCCTTGGCTTCGACATCCTCGAGCACCCCGAAGATCCGACCCGCATCACCCTCTACGAGTCGTACACGGATGCGGCGACGTTCTACGAGGTCCACCGTGAAACGCCCCATTTCAAGGAGTACGCGCTCTCCACCGCGCCCTGGGTGGAGAGCAAGAGCATGCGCGCCCTGACCAGGATCTGGCCAGCAAACCAAAGGAAAGGAGCTATTTCAGATACTTGATGGCCATGAATCCAAGAATGGCCAGCACCACCAGGGCCGAGGCCGCCAGTTCGAAATGCCGTTCCATGAAGGGCTTGATCTTGGCCCCGAAGAGGCGGATGAGCCCGGCCACCAGAAAAAAACGCAGCCCCCGGCCAAGGATCGAGGCCAGGACGAACTGCGGCAGGTCAAAGCTCATCATTCCGGAAGCGATGGTGAAAACCTTGTAGGGGATCGGCGTCACGGCGGCCACGAGCACGCCGAAAAAGCCGTATGTCTCGTACCAGACGCGCACGGTCTCGATCACGGCCTCGCCATGGTACATGCGCACGATGGGCTGGCCCACGGTTTCCCAGAGCCCCCAACCGATGAAGTATCCGAGCAACCCGCCCGCCACCGAAGCGGCAGTGCACCACAGCGCCAGTCTGAACCAGCGCGTGGGCGTGGAAAAGCACAGCGCTATGAGCAGGACGTCCGGCGGCACGGGAAAAAAAGAGCTCTCGGCAAAGGACAAAACCGCCAGAGCGGGCAGTGCGTAGGGCGTGGCCGCCCAATGCAGCGTCCAGTAATAGAGCTTGCGCAGGGGATTGCGGGTGGCGCGGGCCTGGGAGAGGTCGTCTGGTGTCGCTTCATGTTTCATGGCGCTGGCAGACCAGCACAAAACCACGGGGACCACAACAAAAAAAACGCGCTCCCTGTGGTATTCCACCGTCGCCCCGTTGTCGGGACCGGCGAATCACACCGTACCAGGCACGTTCATGAACAGACCCGCGACCGACGACCGCCTCCCCGCCGCGAAACGGCGCGCCGCCCTGCCCTGGCCATTGCCCGCGCTTGCGACGTGGGGCGCATGCTGGGCTTTTTTCCTGGCCCTTCTCGCCCTGGGCGTCCAGGCGGTCTGGAGCCTGGCCCTGGCCACCGCGATGGGACTTGGCGCGAGCCTTCGCGCCGTCACCGGGTGGCGCAAACTCTTCATCGCCGCCGGCTTCCCCCTGTCCGCAGCCATTTCCGGCATCGGGGCGAACCTGTCGCCCTGGACCTGGCTCATCCCTCTGGCCCTCCTGCTGCTCCTCTACCCCGTGAGCGCCTGGCGGGACGCCCCGCTCTTCCCCACTCCGCAGGGCATCCTGGACGGACTGGACAAAATCGCGGCGCTCACATGCGCGGACCGCGTCCTGGACGCGGGATGCGGATTGGGCGCGGGGCTTGCGGAACTCTACAGGGTCTACCCTTTGGCCCGCCTCGACGGAATCGAGCGCAGCTGGCCGCTGCGCATTCTGTGCGCCTGGCGCTGCCCTTTCGCCAACGTACGTCATGGAGACATCTGGCGGGAGGACTGGTCGGCCTACTCCATGGTCTACATGTTCCAACGGCCCGAAAGCATGGGGCCGGCTGCCGAAAAGGCGAGGCGGGAGCTTTCCAAGGGGGGCTGGCTGGTCAGCCTGGAATTCGAAGCCCCGACCCTGAAGCCTGTCGCCGTGCTCCGAAACCGGTCGGACAAACCCGTCTGGGTCTACCGCATGGAGTGAATTCACACCCGGATCGGAACACAAGACCGCCGGCCGGGCTGAAGGCATGGATTTCCGCCTGCGCGGGAACGACTTCGAGGGGGCGTGACGACAGATTCGTCATTCCCGAACAGGCGGGAGTCCATGGTTCTCTCGAAACAGGTTCCTCGCGCAGCCTGAAACAGACGCGCGAACCCCCGCCGCTTGCGCGACGGGGGTTCGACGAAGGTTTTGTCCGAGCTTCTCGACGAACAGCGGTTACTGCGGACTTGTGAAATCGTGCCCCTTGAGCAGGGCCTTGGAGACCGGGATGATGTCCGCCGAGGGGCAGAAAAGCGTCTCCCGGGTCACGTCCTTGAGGGCCTCGCACAGGACCTGGTCCATGTTGTCCACGAACACGATCTCCAGATCCTTCAGGATCACCTTGGGCACGTCTTTCAAGTCCCGCTCGTTTTCCTTGGGCAGCAGCACCCGCGAAATGAGCCCGCGATGGGCGGCCAGGAGCTTGTCGCGCACACCGCCGATGGGCAGGACCCGGCCGCGCAGGGTGATCTCGCCGGTCATGGCCACGTCGTTGCGGACCGGAATGTCCAAAAGGGCCGAAGCCAGGCAGGTGGCTAGCGTGATCCCCGCGGATGGTCCATCCTTGGGGGTCGCGCCCTCGGGCACGTGGATGTGGGTGTCGATCTCCTTGTAGAAGTCCTTGCGCAGCCCGAAAAATTCCGACCGGGAACGGATGTAGCTGATGGCCGCCTTGGCCGACTCCTGCATCACGTCGCCAAGCTTGCCGGTGATCTCGATCTTGCCCGTGCCGGGCATGAGCGCCACTTCCACGAAAAGAAGCTCGCCGCCGACCTGGGTCCAGGCCAGGCCCGTGGCCACGCCCACCTGGGCCTCATCCTCGCGCTGGCCGTGACGAACCTTGGGGATGCCCAGATACGTGCCGAGCATGGACTTGGTCACGGACAGGGTCTTGTCCATGTCCCCTTCCTCCACCAGGGCGCGGGCAACCTTGCGGCAGACCGAGGCCAGCTCGCGCTCCAGGTTGCGCACTCCGGATTCGCGGGTGTAGCGGCGGATGATCTCAAGGATCGCGCCCTTGGACAGATTCAGATTCTCGGGCTTCAGGCCGTGCTGGTCCAGCTGCTTGGGCAGCAGGAAATCCGAGACGATGCGTTCCTTCTCCGTCTCAAGGTAGCCGGGGATGGTGATGATCTCCATGCGGTCCTGCAGGGGCAGCGGAATGGTCTGCAGCGAGTTGGCCGTGGTGATGAAAAAGACCTGGGACAGGTCGTAGTCCATGTCCAGGTAATGGTCGTTGAAGGCGCTGTTCTGTTCCGGATCGAGCACTTCCAGGAGCGCGGCCGAGGGGTCGCCCCGGAAATCCATGCTCATCTTGTCCACCTCGTCCAGGCAGAAGACCGGATTGTTGGTGGAGACGCGTTTCAGGGACTGGATGATCTTGCCCGGCAGAGCCCCGACATAGGTCCGGCGATGGCCCCTGATCTCGGCCTCGTCGCGCACTCCGCCCAGCGACAGGCGCACGAACTCGCGCCCCGTGGCCCGGGCGATGGACTTGGCCAAGGATGTCTTGCCCACGCCGGGAGGGCCCACCAGGCACAGGATGGGTCCGCGCAGCTTTTTGACCAGGGCCTGCACGGCCAGGTATTCGAGAATGCGCTCCTTGGGTTTTTCCAGACCGTAGTGGTCGTCGTCCAAAATTTTCTGGGCCTGCTTGAGGTCGATGTCCACATCGCGCAGCACGTTCCAGGGCAGGGACAGGATCCAGTCCACATAATTGCGCAGCACCGCGTACTCTGCGGAGGACGGCGGAGTCTGGCGCAACTTCTTCATCTCGGCCATGGCCTTGGAGCGTGCCTCCTCGGGCATGTCCTTCTCTTTGAGCTGGGTCTCCAGATCCTCCACGTCGGCCTTGGGGTCGAAGTCGCGGCCCATTTCCTTGTGGATGGCCTTGAGCTGCTCGCCGAGATAGTAGTCCTTCTGATTCTCCTCCATCTGCTTCTTGACCCGGCCCTTGATCTTCTTCTCCAGGGAAAAGACCTCGATCTCTTCCTGGATCAGTTCATAGACCCGCTCCAGACGGCGCACGGGGTTGCGCACTTCGAGCACGCCCTGCTTGCGGTCATAGGTGGCCTTGAGGTGGGGGGCGATGCTGTCGGCCAGACGGCCGGGCTGGGAGACGCTGGTGATGGCCAGGATCGTCTCCTTGGCCAGCTTGCGGTTGACCTGGGAATATTCCTCCACGGCCTCGTGGGTGGCCCGGACCAGGGCCTCGCCTTCGACGGGGTTGCCTTCGAGGTCGGGCATGGAGGAGGTCCGCACCATCTGGATCTCGTCTTCGAGCATGATGCCGCGGTCCTGATCCCAGGAGGCGCGGTAGAGCCCCTCGAAAAGCACCTTGATGGTCCCGTCGGGCAGCCTGAGCATCTGCAGCACCTTGCTGACCGTGCCGATCTCGTAGAGACCGCTCACGTCGGGCCGCTCCTGTCCGGGGTCCTTCTGGGCTACCAGGAAAATCCGCTTCTCGTATTTGTCCAGAGCCGTTTCAATGGCCTTGATGGAAGAGTCCCGGCCCACGAAAAGGGGCACGATGGACTTGGGGAACATGACCACTTCACGCAGGGACATGACCGGCAGGATCATGCTGCCATGGGTGGACTTCTCGAAAACTAACGCATCGGTCATGGTTGGTCTCGCAGATCTTGGCCGACCACGGATGGTCAGGCGCTCTTGGCCTCGGGTTTGAACAGGAGGAGGGGTTCCTTGCCCTCTTCCACCACGGCCTTGTTGATGACGCACTCGGCCACGTCCTTGGTGGACGGCAGAGTGTACATGATGTCGAGCATGATGGATTCCATCACGGACCGAAGGCCCCTGGCCCCGGTTTCCAGCTTGATGGCCCTGCCCGCAAGGGCTTTCAAGGCATTGGTCGTGAATTTGAGTTCCACGTTCTCAAGCTCGAACATCTTCTGGTACTGTTTGACGAGAGCGTTCTTGGGCTCCTGCAGGATGCGCATCAGATCGTCCTCGTTCAGCTCGGTCAGCGACGTGATGACGGAGATGCGTCCCGTGAATTCAGGAATAAGGCCGAAACGGATCAAGTCCATGGGGTGGACCTGCTTGAGCAGGCTGTCGGTGGTGTCGTCCTGCTTGCGACGCACCTTGGCCCCGAAGCCCATGCTCGAACCCTGCACGCGCTGCTTGACCATGTCCTCCAGGCCGATGAAGGCGCCGCCGACAATGAACAGGATGTTGGAGGTGTCCAGGCGGATGAATTCCTGCTGCGGGTGCTTGCGACCGCCCTTGGGCGGAATGTTGGCCACGGTTCCTTCGATGATCTTCAGGAGGGCCTGCTGCACGCCCTCGCCGGACACGTCGCGGGTGATGGACGGGCTGTCGGACTTGCGCGAAATCTTGTCGATCTCGTCCACGTAGATGATGCCCTTGGCCGCCGCCTCCAGGTTGTAGTCGGCGTTCTGCACCAGCTGGACCAGAATGTTCTCCACGTCCTCGCCCACGTATCCGGCCTCGGTCAGGGTCGTGGCGTCGGCGATGGCGAAGGGGACCTTCAGGATGCGCGCCAGGGTCTGGGCCAGCAGGGTCTTGCCGGAGCCCGTGGGGCCGATCAGGAGGATGTTGCTCTTGTCCAGCTCCACGTCGTCCTTGACCAGGGCGTGGTACTTGATGCGCTTGTAGTGGTTGTACACGGCCACGGACAGGATCTTCTTGGCGTCGTCCTGACCGACCACGTAATCGTCCAGGGCGGCCTTGATCTCCTGGGGCAGCGGGATGTCCGAGGAATCGAGATCCTCCTTGCGATTGTCATTTTTCAAAATGTCATCGCACAGGGCGATGCACTCGTTGCAAATATAGACATCCGGACCGGCGATGAGCCGTTGCACTTCATCCTGACCCTTGCCGCAAAACGAGCAGGTCAGGTCCTTGCCGGTTCTTTTTTTTCTTTCCGCCATGGTTACCTCAAAATTCTGATAAATTCCAAAAAATCTATTCCAGTTCCTTGCGCGAGGCCAGGACCTGATCGATGAGCCCGTATGCGCAGGCTTCGTCACCGCTCATGAAATAATCCCGTTCCGTGTCCTGTTCGACCTTTTCCAGACTCTGTCCGGTATGATTGGCCAGGATGCCGTTGAGTTCCGAACGCAGACGGATGATCTCCTTGGCCTGGATGGCGATGTCCGTGGCCTGGCCCTGGAACCCGCCCATGGGCTGATGGATCATGATGCGCGAATGGGGCAGGGTGTAGCGCATGCCCTTCTCGCCCGCGGCCAGGAGCACCGCCGCCATGCTCGCGGCCTGGCCGATGCACAGGGTGGCCACGGGGGCGGAAATGTACTGCATGGTGTCGTAGATGGCCATGCCTGCCGTCACGGAACCGCCGGGAGAGTTGACGTACATGTTGATCTGCTTCTCGGGGTTCTCGGACTCCAGAAAAAGCAGCTGGGCGCAGATGGAATTGGCGACGTGGTCGTCGATGGGGGTGCCCAGAAGCACGATGCGATCCTTGAGCAAGCGGGAATAGATGTCGTACATCCGCTCGCCGCGGCCGGTGTTTTCAATGACGAATACGGAATTTCTGACCATGAAAGCTCCTCGAAAAAACAAAGGTAGGGACGAACACCAAAGAATGGAAAATTAACGATCCGGTACAGGGTGTCAAGGGCTGTACGGCGGGAGACTCGATCCGCCAGCGTTTTACCTGCACATTGCCTGCCAGATCGGACGCGGACGGCTCGGAAAAGAAAAGGGGCCGGGTCATGCCCGGCCCCCCGTGAAGCTACGCGTTCGGGGTTGCCGCCGGAGGAACGACTGTCACCGTGGCGTTCTCGTAGATGAGTTCCATGGCCTTGTCGGCCAGAACCCGATCCTTGAGCGGGATCATCAGATTGTGCTGCTCGTAGTAGTCCTTGATGGAATGGAAGTCCTGGCCCGTGGAGGCGGCCATCTTCTGGAGCACCAGGTCCACTTCCTGCGGATCGACCGTCAGATTTTCGGCGCTGGCGATGGCCAAAAGGACCAGGGAGGACTTGACCACGTCCTCGGCCTGGGCGCGGTGTTCCTCGCGCAGCTCGGCGGGAGTCTTGCCCAGGGAATCGAGGCTCTTGCCCTGACGTTCGAGCTTGCCCTGCAGTTCCACGATCTGCTTGTCGATCTGCTCCTCGACGATGCTCTGGGGCAGTTCGAAGCTGACCGCGGCCTTGATGCCGTCAAGCAGCTTCTTCTGGGCGTCGCCCTTGACCAGCTGCTTGCGGGTCGAAACATAGGATTTCTCGATGGCGTCCTTCAAATCCTGCACGGAGGAATAACCGCCGGCAAGTTCGGCGAAATCGTCATCGACCTCGGGCAGGTTGCGGGCCTTGATGGCGTGCAGGGTAACCTGCATGGACACGGTCTGTCCGGCCAGCGTCTCGTTGATGAAATCGGCGGGGAAGGTCAGCCCGTTCTCCCTGGTTTCGCCGGGAGTCATGCCGATGACGATGTCCTCGAACTCGGGCAGGGAATTCCCCTCACCCAGGGGAAGCTCGAACTTGTTGGCGGCGACGCCTTCCATCTTCACGCCGTCCTGGAAGGCCTGGAAGTCGATGACCGCGATGTCGCCGGTGGCCACGGGACGCTCCTCCTTGATGATCACGGTCTTGGCCATGTTCTGGCGGATGCGCTCGATGACGTCCTCGACCTGCTGGGGATCGACGACCACGTCTTCCTCGTCCACGGCCAGACCCTTGTATTCGGGCAGGTCGAAGGTCGGGGCGATCTCGAAGGAGAAGGAATAGGAAAAGTCTTCGTCGCGCTCCATTTCCTTGGCGTCGACGTCGATGCGGGACAGCGGGGAAAGCTTGAGTTCGCCCAGGATGTCGTTGATGTGATAGTTGATGAGGTCGGTCGTGGCCTCCCCGTAAATCTGCTTGCGGAACTTGGCCTCGACCACGGAGGACGGGACCTTGCCCTTGCGAAAGCCCTTGATCTCCGCGCCCTTGCGGTACAGGGCCACGGTGGCGGCCAGGGCGGCATGCACTTCCTCGACGCTTACTTCCACCGCCACCTTGCGCTTGACCGGGGACAGTTCTTCGACTTTGTATTCCATGACTCCACTCCTTGAATGATGGGCGATCCCTCGGGGGCCCGGATAATCTTTCCTGGTGCGGGCGATAGGATTCGAACCTACAAGCTTTTGGCGCCAGCTCCTAAGGCTGGTGCGTTTACCGTTCCGCCACACCCGCAATTCACAAAAGAGACTTCATAGACAAGGATTCGCGGCCCTGTCAACGCATCTCGCACCGGGAAAATCGCGTCCACAGGCCGATTCACCCGTCCTTTCAGCCTGTTGAGCTAGATTTGCGCCTCATTCGCCAGGCGCACGGCCAGGGATGTGTGCCGCTGCCGCCCGCGCTCGTTTCCAAGCCCCATGTGCATGGCCCGACGCGAACCCATGAGCACGGCCAGCTTTCTGGCCCGCGTCAGGCCCGTGTAGATGAGATTTCTCTGCAAAAGCATGTAGTGCTGCGAGACCACGGGCATGACCACGGCCGGGTATTCGCTGCCCTGACTCTTGTGCACGCTGATGGCGTAGGCCAGGCCGATCTCGTCGAGCTCGTCGAACCCGTACTCCACTGCCCGGCCGTCGAACTCGGCGCGCAGAATCTCGTCTTCGGTGTCGATGGCCAGGATGCGGCCCAGGTCGCCGTTGAAGACTTCCTTGTCGTAATTGTTCCTGAGTTGCAGCACGCGGTCCCCGACCCTGTAGGAGCGCTGGCCGCGCACCAGTTCCCGGCCGTGCGGATTGAGGCGTTCCTGCAGCAGACGGTTCAGGGCCACGGTGCCCACCTCGCCCTTGTGCATGGGCGTGAGCACCTGCACGTCGGCCAAGGGGTCGAGGCCGTAGGCTTCGGGAATGCGCTCGCAGACCATGCGCAGCACCAGGGACTGCAATTCGAGCAGGTTCTCCTTCTCGACCCAGAAAAAATCGGCCTTGGGCGGCGCGTGGGGGCTGCCCAAGGGGAACTCGCCCTCGTTGATGCGGTGGGCGTTGACCACGATCATGCTCTCGCGGGCCTGGCGGTAGATGTGCGTCAGGCGCACGGCCGGAACCACGCCGCTCTCGATCATGTCCCCCAGCACGTTGCCCGCGCCCACCGAGGGCAGCTGATTCTCGTCGCCGACGAACACCAGGCGGCAGGTCAGGGGCAGGGCGCGCAGGAGCGACAGGCACAGGCCGCAGTCGAGCATGGAGACCTCGTCCACGACCATGACGTCGGCGGAAAGCTTCTTTTCCTCGTTGAACTCGAACCCCGTGGCCGGTTGGTAGCGCAGCAGCCGGTGCAGGGTCGTGGCCGTGAACCCGGTGGCCTCGGACAGGCGCTTGGCGGCCCGGCCCGTGGGCGCGGCCAGGGAAATCTTCAGCCCCAGGGCCTTCAGGGCCCGCACCACCACGCGGGTGATGGTCGTCTTGCCCGTGCCCGGCCCGCCGGTGATGATGGACACCTTGTGCCCGCAGGCCGATTCCACGGCCTGGCGCTGCTCGTCGGACAGGGTCAGGGACTGGCGCTTTTCCTCGCGCTCCACGGCCTTCGAGATCTTGTCCGGGTCGATGCGGCTGACATGGTCCAGAAGGCCCCGCAAGCGGGACGCGATCTCGCGTTCGGTCTTGTAGAAATAGGTCAGGTACACGGCTTCGGCCACGCCCTTCTCCGGCAGGGGCTCGACCACCAGACGCTTGCGCTCGACCAGGGCGTCGATCCGCTCCTCGATGAGTTCCAGGTCGTGGCAACCGAGCAGCTTGGCCGCCTCCTCCGCCAAGGTGACCCGCGGCAGAAACATGTGCCCGGCTCCGTCGGCCACCTGGCGCAGGCAGTACTCCACCCCGGCCTCCAGGCGCTGCGGCGCGTCCTCGGCAAAGCCCAGCCTCAGCGCCACCTCGTCGGCGGTGCGGAAGCCGATGCCGTGGATGTCGTAGGCCAGGTCGTAGGGATTGGCGCGCAGGCGCTGCACCGCGCTCACCCCGTAATGGCGGAAGATGCGGTGGGCGAAGGTCGTGGCCACGCCGTGGGTCTGCAGAAAGAGCATCAGTCCCCGCACCTCGCGCTTTTCCTGCCAGGACGCGACGATGGTCTTGAGCTTGGCCGCTCCGATGCCCTCCACTTCCAGCAGGCGATTGGGATCGGAGTCCATGATGTCGAGAATCTGACTGCCGAAGCGGCTGATCAGCCGGTCGGCGGTCTTCTCGCCGATGCCCTTGACCGCCCCGGAGCCCAGGAAGCGGCGGATGCCGTTGATGGACGCAGGCAGGAGGTGCTCGCAGGACTCGGCCTTGAACTGACGCCCGAACTTGGGATGCTCGACCCACTCGCCGGTCATGCGCAGGGACTCCCCCGGGGCCACGTCGCCCAGAATCCCGACCACGCTCATCTGGCCGGGCTCGGACGGCGAATCCACGCGGGCGATGACGTATCCGTTCTCGGGATTGTGGTAGACGACGGTGACGACTTCGCCCTGTACGGTTTGCATGGGCCTAGAGGGAATGCCTGTATTTGAGGGACTGTTTGAGGGTTTCGCGGTCCACGTACTTGATCTCCGAGCCCAGCGGAATGCCCTGGGCCAGACGGGTCACGGACACGCCCGGAAAGCTGCGCGCCAGCAGATTGTGTACGTATGCGCCCGTGGCCTCGGCCTCCATGGTCGAGCCCAGGGCCAGGATGACCTCGCGCACCTGGCCTTCGCGCAGAATGGATTCAAGCCTGTCCAGTTCGAGGGACCGGGCGTCGATCCCGTCCAGGGGAGACAACAGGCCGCCCAGGATCAGGTAGCGCCCCTTGTAGATGCCCGACTCCTCCATGACCATGAGGCTGTCCCATTCCGAGACCAGGCACAGCTGTTCCGCCGTGCGCTTGGGGTCGGTGCACAGATGGCAGGGGTCCGAGTCGGCCAGGCCGCAGCAGCGCGAGCAGATGTGCAGGGCGCTGCGCAGGCCCTCGATGTCCCGGCCAAAGGAGCGTACCGATTCCTCGGGCCACTTGAGCAGGGTCAGGGCCATGCGCAGGGCGCTTTTCGGCCCCACGCCGGGCAGGGCCGAAAACTGGTCCACGATCTTTTGCAGGGGGGCGGGAAGACGTTGCACCGACAATCCCTAGAAAAGACCGGGAATCTTCATCCCGCCGGTGATCTGCGCCATTTCGGACTGCATCAGGTCCTTGCCCTTCTTCAGGACTTCGTTGACCGCCGACATGACCAGGTCCTGCAGCATGTCCACGTCCTCGAGCACGGCCGGATCGATGACCACGGACAAAATCTCGCCCGAGCAGTTGGCCTTGACCGTGACCATGCCGCCGCCGACGCTGGTCTCCACTTCCTTCTTGCCGATCTCTTCCTGGGTGCGCAGCATCTTCTTCTGCATCATCTGCGCCTGTCTGATCAGTTCGTTCATATCTCGCTCTCCTTGGAATTGCCGTTTGATAGGGGCCGGACCTCCACGATCCGGGCCTGAAATCTTTCCTGGGCCTCACGCACCACGGGGTCGGTCTGGGCCATCTCGCGCAGTTCCGCGCGGGTCTTGCGCACCGCCTCCACCGGGGTCTCCACGCGCACCGCCACCCCCGGACCGAAATAGGTCCGCGCCGCTTCCAAAAGCACGGGCATGCAGGTCTTCAGGCGGTCGCACAAAAAGACATGCTGGCTGGTCAGCACGAGCTCCGCGCCCTGCAACTCGCCCCGGGCCTTGTCCAGGGCGGGCAGAGGCCTGGCCCCCTCGCCCCGGTTGGCGCAAAAGGCCACGAACCCGGCCCAGTTCCGGGGGCCATCCGGCACGGCCTGAGCGACAGGCGCGGCCTGGGCGACAGGCGCGGCCTGGGCGGTGGGCGCGGGCGGGCCGCTCGCATGAACCCCGGTGCCGCGAAAATCGGCTTGCGTCTCCCGCAACGTCGCGCCCTCGCCGGAAGGCCGGTCCACGGCGCTTTGAGCGGGCCCGACCGATGTCGGGGGACGGACCTGGGATTGCGGAACAGGACGGGAGGAAACCTGGGCTTGGGCCGGTCCTTGCGGGCCGGTCCGCGGATTCGTCTCGGCGGAAACAGGCCTGGGCGGAGCGCTTCCCGCAGCTCGTGACGCAACGGGCGGCGCGGCGGGTCGCGCCGGGACCGGTCTGGCCTGGGGCGGAGCGGACGCGCCGCCGGACCTGGCCTCGCCCGCGCCCATGGCCAAAAGGTCCGGCAGGCAGGCCAGGTTGAGGAGCAGAAGCTCCAGGGCCAGGGCCGGTTCCATGCTGGTCAGCACCTTGCGTTGGCTGTCCAGGGTCATCTGCCAGGCCGCGTGCAGGTGCCCGAGGGAAAAGCCGGGCGCGACGGAAGCCCAGATATCCACCTCTTCGGCGGGCAGGTCGATGATGCCTCGGGCGGCCTCGCCCATCTGGTGCAGCAGAAAGAGATTGCGCCAGCATCCGGCCAGCTCGCGCAGAAAAAAGCCCAGGTCCACGCCCTGGTCCAGAATTTCCGTCAGCAGGGCGTGCAGGCCGTGCAGATCACGGGACTGCACGCACTCGACCAGGCGCACGAAAACCTCGCTCCCGGCCAGCCCCAGCACCTCGCGCACGTCGGCCAGGGTCAGGGAGTCGGAGCCCAGGGCCATGACCTGCCCCAAAAGCGACATGCCGTCGCGCACCGAGCCCGCGCCGCGCCGGGCGATGAGGGTCACGGCCGTCGGTTCGGCGGGCACTCCCTCGCGGGACAGCACGCCGTCCAGATGCCGTACCAGCTCGGCCTGGGGCAGGCGCTTGAACACGAAATGCTGGCAGCGGCTGATGATGGTCTGGGGAAATTTCTCCGGCTCCGTGGTGGCCATGATGAAGGTCACGTGCCCGGGCGGCTCCTCGAGGGTTTTCAGGAGCGCGTTGAAGGCCTGCTTGGAGAGCATGTGCGCTTCGTCGATGATGATGACCTTGTAGCGGCATTCAAGGGGCGCGTAGCCCACGTCCTCTTTCAGGCGGCGGACATTGTCCACGCCGGTGTTGGAGGCGCCGTCGATCTCGACCACGTCCACGGCCGAGCCCAAGGTGATCTGGCGGCAGATGGGGCACTGGTTGCAGGGCTCCTCGGCCGGTCCGTTCATGCAGTTGAGGGCCTTGGCGAAGATGCGGGCCAGGGTGGTCTTGCCCACTCCTCTGGTTCCGCTGAACAGATAGGCCGGCGCGACCCGTCCGGAGGACGCGGCGCGCGAAAGGATGCGCTTGACGGCGTCCTGTCCGGCCACTTCTGCAAAACTCTGAGGGCGGTAACGGGCGGTAAGGCTTTCCTGGCTCATGGTGCGTGGAGGGGGGTGCGGAAGTTCATGAAACGCCGGGCTCCGCGAAACGAAGCCCGGCCTGGACGGCATTTCGGTCTAGATCGTGTAGCGGGCCAGCCACTTGCCGTACTTGGGATTGTCGCCGCGCAGCAGCTTGAAATAGGCGTCCTGCAGGGCCGCCGTGACCGGGCCGCGGCTGCCCTGGCCGATGGTGCGGCGGTCGATTTCGCGGATGGGCGTGACCTCCGCCGCCGTGCCGGTGAAGAAGGCCTCGTCGGCGCAGTACAGCTCGTCGCGGGTGAAACGCTCCTCCACCACGGGGTAGCCCAGGTCCTCGGCCAGGATCATGAGCGTCTCGCGGGTGATGCCGGCCAGGATGGAACCCAAGGGCGGAGTCTTGACCACGCCGTTTCGGACCATGAAGATGTTTTCCCCGGTGGCCTCGGAAACGTACCCTTCGGCGTCGAGCATCAGGGCCTCGTGGTAGCCGTCGGCCAGGGCCTCGCGCTTGGCCAGCACGGAGTTGACGTAGTTGCCGCAGGTCTTGGCCTTGGTCATCATAACGTTGACGTGGTGCCGGGTGAAGGTCGAGGTCTTGATGCGGATGCCCTTTTCCAGGGCTTCTGCGCCAAGGTACGCGCCCCAGGGCCAGGTGGCGATGATGGTCTGGATGGGATTGTCGCCGGGAAAGACGCCCATGGCTCCGGCGCCGATGAAGCACAGGGGGCGGACGTAGCCCTCGGGCTGGCGGTTGGCTTTCAAGGTTTCGATGATGGCGTCGAAAATCTGCTGCTGGGTGAAGGGGATGACCATCTCGTTGATCTTGGCCGACAGGAAGAGCCGCTCCACATGCTCCTGCAGCCGGAAAACGGCCGAGGTCCCGTCGGAGCACACGTAGCAGCGGATGCCCTCGAACACGCCCACGCCGTAGTGCAGGGTGTGCGTCAGGACATGGACCTGCGCCTCGTCCCAGGGCACGAGCTTGCCGTCGAACCAAATCTTGTCAGCTTTCTGAACCATACATCCTCCTCGATAAGGGCGTCTTTTTTGGGGCCCGGACAGGGGCTCCGGGGCGTGCCCGGACACTAGGGCAAGGCCGGGGTCCGGTCAAGGGAAGCCGGTTCTACCTGCCCTTCTCGTTGTCGTGGCTGGAGCGGAACACCATGCGGATGGGCGTCTTGTCCATGCGGAAGACCTTGCGCAGCTGGTTCTCCAGGTAGCGCACGTAGCTGCCGTGAAAAAGCTTCTCGTCGTTGACGAAGAAGACGAAGGTCGGGGGCCGGGAGTCGGCCTGGGTCATGTAGTAGATCTTGCCCCGGCGTCCGCCCATGACCGGCGGCTGGTGCCGCTCGGTGACCATCTTGACCAGGCGGTTCAGCTCGCCCGTGGTCACGCGCTGGCCGCACTGCTCCCAGAGCTTCTCGACCAGGGGCAAAAGCCCGCCCAGCCCGGCCATGGACACCGACGAGGAATAGAGCACGGGCACATGGGCGCAGAAGGCGAACTGGTCCACCAGGTCCTTCTTGGTCCTGGCCAGCTGATCCTTGGTCAACAGGTCGATCTTGTTGACCACGATGACAAAGGGGATCTTCTCCGTGTCCAGAAAGGACAAGAGGCGCTTGTCCTGCCCGACCACGCCGTCCATGACGTCGAGCACCAGCACGACCACATCGGCCTGCTTGGCGGCCTGCATGGAGTGCACGACGCTGAAGTATTCCAGGGAATCGGTGACCTTGGACTTGCGGCGCACCCCGGCGGTGTCCACGAAGGTGTAGGTCTTGCCACCGCGCTGCACGGCCACGTCCACGCAGTCGCGGGTGGTCCCGGCTTCGGCGCTGACCATGAGCCGCTTCTTGCCCAGAAGCGCGTTGATGGTCGAGGACTTGCCCGCGTTGGGACGGCCAAGCAGGGCGATCTTGAGACCGCCCAGGGGCTGCTCGACGTTTTCGCACTCGTCCTTGGGCAGCGCCCTCTCGATCATGTCGCGCAGATCGCCCATGCCGAAGCCGTGGGCAGCGGACACGCACTGCAGCGGGAAGGCCAGGGCGTAGAATTCCGCCGCCAGGCTCTCCTCCTGCTCGGGGCCGTCGACCTTGTTGACGATGACGCGCACTTCCTTGCCGCTCTGGCGCAGATACTGCCCGACCTGCTCGTCCTGGGGATGCAGCCCGGTGCGGCCGTCGACGATGAACAGGATCAGATCCGCCCCGGCCATGGCCTCACGGGCCTGTTCGAAAATGCTGATCTCGATCTCGTCGCTGGAGTCGGGAACAAGCCCGCCGGTGTCGATGAGCATGTAGGAACGCGTTTCGCCGCGCACCTCGCTGAAGATGCTGTCCCGGGTCACTCCGGCCATGTCGTGGGTGATGGAGACCCGCTTCTTGATGAGGCGGTTGAAAAGGGTGGATTTGCCCACGTTGGGACGCCCGATGAGGGCCACCATGGGAAGATGCTGGTTCATGGTCTGCGTTCCTGGCCGATGATCTCGGCGATACTCGATGTGTAGGGCGGGGAAAGCACCCCGCGTTCGGTGATGATGCCCGTGATCAGGGAATGATCCGTGACGTCGAAAGCGTAGTTGAAAACCGGGACCCCGTCGGGGGTGATCTGCGTGGCTCCGACGTGGGTCACTTCCAGGGGCGTGCGGTCCTCGATGGGGATGAGGCTGCCGTCCGGCGTGGCCAGATCGAAGGTGGAGCTGGGCGCGGCCACGTAGAAGGGGATGCCGTAGTGCCGGGCCAGGATGGCCACGCCGGAGGTGCCGATCTTGTTGGCCACGTCGCCGCTCGCGACGATGCGGTCCGCCCCGACCACGACCTTCTGGACCAGCCCGCGCTGCATGAGGAGCGAACAGGCGTTGTCGCAGGCCACGGTGACGGGGATGGAGTCCTTGTGCAGCTCGTAGGCGGTCAGACGCGCACCCTGCAGAAAGGGCCGGGTCTCGTTGGCGATGACGGAAATTTTCTTGCCCATGTCCACGGCCCCGCGGATGACGCCCAGGGCCGTGCCGTACCCGGCCGTGGCCAGGGCCCCGGCGTTGCAGTGGGTCATGACCGTGTCGCCGTCGTCCAGCAAAGCTCCGCCGAAGCGGCCCATGGCCTTGTTCATGGCGATGTCCTCGGCGTGAATCTTCATGGCCAGGGCCGACCAGACCCCGCCCAGTTCGCGCGGGTCCTGGATGCCCGCTCCGGCCTCGCGCATCAGGGCCACGGCCCAGGCCAGATTGACCGCCGTGGGCCGCGCCTGGGCGAGCAGGCTCAGCAACCGCTCAAGCTCGCTGCGCCAATACGCCCCCGCCGCCATGGCCTGGTTCAGCGCGATGCGGCAGCCGTAGGCGGCGCTGACCCCGATGGCCGGAGCCCCGCGCACGACCATGGTCTGCAGGGCGTAGATGACGTCCTCCACGGTGCGGCAGACGAACGTCTCCTCCACCAGGGGCAGTTTGCGCTGGTCCAGGAGCAGGAGGGTCGTAGCCTCCGCGTCGAACCGAATGTGATCTTCCATGAAAAACCTCTTAAAGAATGCGACTTATGGGAAATCCGGGACGTATGGTTTTTTTGTGCATAGGCTCCATGTTTCCCATAGATCCCGTTTCTCCTTCCCAACAAAAAAAACCGGACCACCACGCAGCCCGGTTTCTCAGACAGGCCAGGCCCCGTCTCAGGAGCGTTCGGTCACTTCCACCAGGTGGTAGCCGAACTGGGTCTTGACCGGGCCGTGCACCACGCCGACGGCTTCGTTGAAGCAGACGTGATCGAACTCGGGCACCATCTGACCGGGGCCGAAGGTTCCCAGGTCGCCGCCGCGCTTGCCGGACGGGCACTGGGAGTAATTGCGGGCGATTTCGGCGAAGTCCCCCCCCTCTTCGGTGATCTTCTTTTTCAGAGCCTGACAAACCTCTTCCGTCGCCACCAGAATGTGACGGGCACGTGCTTTGGCCATGGTATTCTCCTTCTTTTTTTTCGTGGCCCTACCCGGATGCCCGTCACTTGGCAAGACGACCGGATCAGGCGTAGGCGAGCATGCGCCGTCTGACGGCCTCCATATCCACAGGTCTGCGGTAGAGCGGGCCATCCGCGCACTGTGGCAGCGTCGCGTCCTTGGCGGGGCGCTCCTCGCGGTACAGCACGCCGATGGGTATCTCGTCGCCGAAGGTCCGGGCCACGGCCATGGCCGCGGCCCAATCGCCCGGATCGTGGCCGACCTCCTTGCAGCGGGCCTTGTACCAGGCGAAGGTGTTGACCTTGTTGAAGGAGATGCAGGGCGAATGCATGTCCACCAGGGCGAAACCCGGATGCCGCATGGCCTGGGCGATGGTCCGGGCCGCGTGCTCCTTAAAGCCCGAAAAGCTCCGTGCGACGAAGGAGGCGCGCATGGCCACGGCCACGGCCACGGGGTTGAAGGGCTGGTCGAAGACGCCCAGCGGGTTGTTCTTGGTCTTGTGCCCGGTCATGGTCGTGGGGCTCGATTGCCCCTTGGTCAGGCCGTAGATCTGGTTGTCGTGCACGATGAGGGTGATGTTCACGTTGCGGCGGACGGCGGCCAGAAAATGATTGCCGCCCTCGCCGTAGGTGCATCCGTCGCCCGACTCCACCAGCACGGTCATCTCCGGGTTGGCCAGCTTGACGGCCTGGGCCGGCGGCAGGGCGCGACCATGCAGGCCGTTGAATCCGTTGCACTTGAGGTAATGCACGATCTTGGCCGCCTGCCCGATGCCGGAGACCATCACGAACTGATGCGGCAGGATGCCCTGGTCGGCCAGGGCGTCCTTGACGGCCAGAAGCACGTCGTGGTTGCCGCAGCCGGGGCACCAGCTGGTCGTGAATTCGCCGTAGGTTTTGGTGTCGATCATAAGGCCTCCAGGATGGGCTGCAACCGCTCCATGACGAACCCGGTCGTCAGGGTCCGGCCGTCATAGCGCAGAACGGTGTCGTGGATGTGAAAACCTGTGGTCTTGCGCAGCAGGCCCGCGAACTGGGCGGTGCTGTTGCCTTCCACAGTCACGACTGTCCGTGCCGCTTCAAGACGCGGCATGAAGGTTTCGGGAACAAGAGGCCAGACCTGGGTGAAGCATAGGCAGGCGGCCTTGACCCCATTTTCGCGCAGACCTGCGGCCACTTCGCGCAGGACCTCGCAGGAAGACCCCCAGCCGACCAGCAGCAGGTCCGGCTCTTCGTCGCCCGAAAACTCCGGCGGCAGCACTGCGGAAAGCAGCGCTTCCATCTTGGCCAGACGCTTGTCCTGCATGCGCACGCGGGTGGCTCCGTCCTCGATGATATGTCCGGCCTCGTTGTGCTCGTGGGAATCGGCCAGGACCAGGCTCTGTCCGTGCCCGGGAATGCGGCGGGGCGAAATGGGCTTGTCCCAGTTGTAGCGGCGGTAGTTTCCGGGGTCGGAATCTTCAAGATCCGGACCGGCGACCGGCGGCAGGCCGTCCAGGTCAAAGGGGGCCACGGAACGCACCGCGCTGGCCAGATACTGATCCGAGAGCACGAACACCGGCCCCTGGCTTTTTTCGGCCAGATCAAAAGCCCTGCGGGTCAGATAAAAGCAATCCTCCGGCGTGGCCGGAGCGAGGATGGCGCGAGGGAATTCGCCGTGCCCGGCGTGGAGCACCAGTTCCAGGTCGGCCTGCTCCGTGCGCGTGGCCAGACCCGTGGCCGGGCCGGGCCGTTGCACCACGACAAAGACCACGGGCGTCTCGGAAACCCCGGCCATGCTGACGGCCTCGGTCATCAGGGCGAACCCGCCGCCCGAGGTGGGCACGATGCTCGGCGCTCCGGCATAGGCCGCGCCCAGGGCCATGTTCGCGGCCGCGATCTCGTCCTCGGCCTGCTCCACCACCACGCCCATCTCCACAGCCGCCTGCACCAGCCCCTCGGCGATGGAGGTGGCCGGAGACATGGGGTAGTACCCGCAAAAACGCACTCCGGCCGCCAGCGCTCCGAGCACGATGGCCTGATTGCCGTCCATGCTCAGCATCCCGGACAGGCCCGCGCTTTCGGGCAGAGGCAGGCCCGGCGCGTTTTCGGAGGCCCATTTCATGGAGGCCGCCAGCACGCGCAGATTGCTGGACACGATCTCGTCCCCCTTGGCCCGGAACTGCTCCTCAAGCTGCTCCTCGAACAGGGACGCCTCAAGACCCATCATGGCCCCGAGCACGCCGAGCAGGGCCACGTTGCGGAAAACGGGACGCGAGGCCAGCTCGGCAAAGGGTATGGCCACCATGCCGGGCAGGGCAGGAAGCTCCCAGGCCGCGTCGGCCAGGATGATGCCCGGCTCCTTGAGCTTGTCCTTGTGCAGGTCCACGCTCTCCCGGCTCATGGCCGCCAGCAGGTGAAAGGTGTCCGCAGGCCCCTGCACGGGGCTCGAACCGATGCGCAGACGAAAATTGTTGTGTCCGCCCCGCACCCGGGACATGACATGCTGGGCCGCGAGCAGATGCCTGCCCGAGCGGACCACGGCCTTGCCCAGCAGCCCGGACACGGTGTCCAGGCCCTGACCGGCCTCCCCTCCCATGATCAAATGCAGTTCCTTGTGCACGGATAGCTCCTTGGTTTCCCATGCCCGGCGATGGCGCGGCATGAATTTCGACCATTCTTCTGCTGGCATATTTTGCCGCGGGAAACAACCTCCTGGGCGGAAAAACAGCCAGACGGCGGGACATCGGGCCGCAACCCCTGCCCCGCCGGGGAGGGCGACCACTGGACGGGGCAGGCGGAAATCCTTAAGGCAGTCGCGGCAAGCAGGCTCATTCGCAACCAGGAAACACCCATGTCCATATCACACTGCGTCATCGGCATCGACACCGGCGGCACCTACACCGACGCCATCGTGCTCGACCGCCCGTCGGGACGGGTCCTGGCCGGGGTCAAGACCCCGACCACGGCCCACGATCCGGCCCTAGGCATCGGGCGCAGCCTGGAAAAAGCCCTTCTCGCCTCCGGCGCGCCTCCGCGCAGCGTCGAACTCGTGACCGTGTCCACCACCCTGGCCACCAACGCCCTGGTGGAGGACAAGGGCGCGGAGGTCGGACTTTTCATCATCGGCCACGACAAGCGCCTGCGCATCCCCGTGGCGGACATGCGTTTCATCCCCGGCGGCCACAAGGCCAGGGGGATCGAATCCGAGCCTCTGGGCATGAATTTCCTGCTCGACGGCATCGCAGCCATGAAAGGCCGGGTGGACGCCTACGCCGTCTGCGCCATGCTGGCCTTCGAAGACCCGACCCACGAGCTGGTCGCGGCCAAAGCCATCGAGCTCATCGACCCCCGGCCCATATTCTGTTCGCACCAGGCCAGCACCCGACCCGGCATGGAGGAACGCGCCGCCACGGCGGTGCTGAACGCCCGCCTCCTGCCCGTGATGCAGGATTTCATGCGCAGCATCGCCACTTCCATGGAACGCCTGGGCCTGTCCTGTCCGGTGCGCATCGTGCGCGGGGACTGCCGCAGCATGGACCTGCGGGAGGCCGCGCGCAATTCCTCGGCCACCGTGGCCAGCGGCCCGGCGGCCACGGCCCTGTTCGGCGCCCATGCCGCCAAGGACGAGACCGCGCTGATCGTGGATGTCGGCGGCACCACCACGGACATCACCCTGATCCGAAAAGGGCGACCCGTGGTGCGCGAAGAGGGCATGACCATCGGGTCCTGGCGCACCCACGTGCGGGCCGTGGAAATGTACACCGTGGGACTGGGCGGCGACAGCCTGGCCCGCATCGACAGCGGCGCGCTGTCCCTGGGCCCGGCCCGGGTCGTGCCCCTGTCCCAGGCCCATCTGTGCCTTGAGGGCGCGGCGCTCGAGGCCGTGACCAATCCCCAGGCCTGGCTCGGCGCGGACCTTTGCGCCCAATGCGTGCAACTGGCGCCCGGAATCCCCCCCGGAGAAGACCGCATCCTGAAATGGCTCGCCGAGAACGGCCCGGCCACGCCCGCACGGCTGCGCCGGGAGCTGGGGCTGGCCGAATCAAGCCTCGAAAAGGCCATCGTGCGCCTCCAGGCCGCGCGCCGCGTCATCGCCTGCGGCTTCACGCCCACCGACGCCCTGCACGTCCTTGAACGCCTGCGCCTGGGCGACTGCATCCCCGCGCGACGCGGCGCGCAGGTGCTGGCGGCGCTTCTGGAACTGAGCCCGGAGGCATTCTGCGGCCAGGTGCTGGAAAAGGCCTATTCCACCATCGCCACAACCATCCTCTGCGCTCTCGGCAACCGCGAAGTCGGCCCGGCGCTGGCGCAATTTCTCCATCAGTCCGAGCCCAGCGCCTTGCTCGACATCACCGTCCGGGTGCGGCCCCGCATCATCGGCATCGGGGCGGCCGCGCCGTTTCTGCTGCCCGATGTGGCCACGCGCCTGGGCACCGAGGTGGTCTTTCCGGAGCATTACGAAGTCGGCAACGCCCTGGGCGCGGCCCTCATGGACACCATCACCAAGGAGTGAACATGCATTTCAAGGAACAATCTTTCGCGGCGGCCATGGAAATCTGCAGTGAGAGCGAACTGGCCGAGGTCGTGCACGCCTGGGTTCCGGCCGATGAAGGCTGGGTGATCCATGCCTGGGCCGAAATCGAGGACGCTGTCTATGACCTGACGGAAAGCGAGCATCCCATGCGCAAGGCCGATTACTACCAGCGCATGGGCGTGCGGGAAGACCTGACCCGCCGCTATGGCCGCGTGGAGTATTTCACGCTCATGGCCGAGACCGGCAGCATGGGCCCCTTCGACACGAAATTCTTTTTCGCCAACCAGGCCGCGACCCTGCCCCAGGCATGACCAACGCGCCCTTTGCCGGGGAAATCGCCGCCCTCGCGGCGGCCTTCATCTGGGCCGTGGCCACCATGATCTACGCCCGCACCGGCAACCAGGCCCCGGCCCTGTTCCTGAACCTGGTCAAGGGCACCATCGCCGTGGCCATGCTCAGCCTGACCGTCCTCATCCTGGGCGAGACATGCCCGGACCTGACCGTCTCGCAGTGGCTGTGGCTGACGGGCAGCGGCGTCGTGGGCATCAGCATCGGCGACAGCGCCTATTTCTCCGCCATCAGGCGCGTCGGCCCCAGCCAGACGCTTCTGGTCGAATCCCTGGCTCCGCCCCTGACCGGCGTTCTGGCCCTGTGCTTCCTGCACGAGGCCATCGGGTTCTGGGCCTGGACCGGCATTTTCCTGACCATGGCCGGCATCCTCTGGGTGGTCACCGAGCACCGGCCCCAGCAAAAAAGCATCCACCTTCCGGGGCTGGGCTTCGCCGTCCTGGCCGCCCTGTGCCAGGCCGGGGGGATGGTCATGTCCAGGCAGGTCATGGTCAGCACCGACATCACGCCCCTGTGGGCCGCCCTCATCCGACTGGGCGCGGCCAGCATGGTGCTGTGGACCGCGCTGCCGGTGTTCAGGCCCGACATCGTGCTGCGCCGCGACTCCTGGCGGGCTATCGGCACGGCCAGAAACGGCTGGGCCTTCTTCGTGCTGGCCGTCTTCCTGGGCACTTTCCTGGGTATCTGGCTGCAACAGGCCGCCCTCAAGCTGACCGGCGCGGCCATCGCCCAGACCCTGCTCTCGGTCAGCCCCCTCTTCGCTCTGGCGCTGGCGGCCATGAGCGGTCACAACGTCTCCCGGCGCAGCCTCGCGGGCGCCCTGCTCACCCTGGCCGGAGTGGCGCTCTTTTTCCGCTGATGCGCCGGGCGGCAAAGGCCGCGAGAACGGAAGCTTGCCTTTTGGCTTGGTCCTGATATTTCTGGCCGCTCCAAACCCTCTCACCCCTCCGGGAGCGCCATGACACCTTCCTGCCCCACCCCGGCCCAGGCCGCGCCGGTCAACCTCGTGGTTTTCGGAGCCACCGGGGACCTGGCCATGCGCAAGATCTACCCGGCCCTGGCCTCCCTGTGCAAACACGGCCTGCTCAGCCACGACTCGCGCATCCTGGCCGTGGGGCGCAAGGATTTGGACACGTCGCGCTACACGCGGCTGATGAGCGAAAAACTGGACGGGTCGATCCCCGAATCCTGCATGGCCGATCTGATCCCGCGCGTCCGCTACCTGCGCCTGGACCCCGACGACGCGGAATCCGGCTACACATTGAGCCTGGCCCTGGGCGAACTCGACGACGCGGGGACGAAAAACCGGCTGTTCTATCTGGCCGTGCCTCCGGCCGCCTACATCCCCCTGGCCACCATGCTCGGCGAGGCCGGGCTGGGGCGGGAGGAGGAGGGCTCAAGCGTGCGCATCGTGGTGGAAAAGCCCTTCGGGCGCGACCTGCCCACGGCGCGCGAGCTGGACACGGTCCTGCATCGCTATTTCAAGGAACGCCAGATTTTCCGCATCGACCACTACATGGCCAAGGAGACCGTGCAGAACGTGCTTCTGCTGCGCTTCGCCAACGCCCTCTTCGAACCGGTCTGGAACCGCCGCTACATCGACCACATCCGCATCACCGCCGCCGAAACCCTGGGCATCGGCCACCGCGCAGGCTTCTACGACCAGGCAGGGGTGCTGCGGGACATGTTCCAGAATCACATGATGATGCTCTTGTCCCTGTGCGCCATGGAGCCGCCGTCCCTGTTCGAGGCGGAACTGGTCCGCGACGAGCGCTCCAAGGTCTTTCGGGCCATGCGCCCTCTCGACCTGGAGCGCCTGGACGAACAGCTCATCCTCGGTCAGTACGGGCCGGGCATGTCGGATGGCCGGCCCGTGCCCGGATATCTCCAGGAACCGGGAGTGCCACCGGACTCGACCACTCCGACCTTCGCCTGGCTCAAGGTCTATCTGGACAACTGGCGCTGGCAGGGCGTGCCGTTCCATCTCTGCTCCGGCAAGCGCCTGGAAGCCAAGCACACCGAGATCTCGGTGCAGTTCAAGAGCGTGCCCGTGTCCATGTTCCGCAAGACCCAGGGCGAAGTCATCCCTCCCAACCGGCTGGTCATCGGCATCCACCCAAACGAGGTGGTCCGCCTGGAGGTCCAGACCAAGGGCCAAGGCTCCTCGCTCTGCCTGCAGGGGCAGTCCATGGAGTTCTCCTACGGCGCGGGCGCGGGCCCTGGCCGCCTGGACGACTACGCCAAGGTCCTGCTGGACTGCATCACCGGCGACCAGACCCTCTTTTGGCGGCAGGACGCCGTGGAACTGTGCTGGGGCTTCCTGACTCCCATCCTGGAGCGCTGCGACTGCCCGGACAACGACATCGCCCTGCACACCTACGTCGCGGGCGGACCCGGCCCCAAGGCCGCGCAGAGGGCCGGCTCATGAACGGGGCCTGGCTCGAGTTTCCGGACCCGGAGAGCTACGGCCGCGCCCTGGCCAGCCATGCGGGACGCCTGGCCAGGCGGACGCTGGCTCGCGAACCGTTCTTCAGCCTGGCCCTGTCCGGAGGATCGAGCCCACTGCCCTTTTACCGGCATCTGGCAGATCCGGGCCTCTTCCCCGCCACGCTGTGGAGCAGGACCCATGTTTTTTTCGTCGACGAGCGCATGGTTCCCGTCGTTCACCCCGACTCCAATTTCGGCTCCGCGCAAAAGCACCTGCTCTCGCGCGTGCCCCTGCCGCAGACGCACGTCCACCGCATGCGCGGCGAACTGACGCCGGAAGCCGCCGCCACAGACTACGCGCGCGAGCTGCTGGACCATTTCCGGCCCGGAACCGGAGACACCCCGGCTTTTGATCTTGTCGCGCTCGGCATGGGCGCGGATGGCCACACAGCCTCGCTCTTTCCAGCGTCGGCGCTCCCGCCCCGGCACATGCTGACGGCGCCGGTGCCGCCGCCCCGGGCCATTCCCCAGGTCGCCCGCCTGACCCTGACCCCGCGAGTGCTGAACGCGGCCCGGGAGGTCATTTTTCACATTCTGGGCGCGGACAAGCACCCGGCTCTGCGCATGATCCGCGCGGGAGACCTGTCTTTGCCAGCGGCAGGCATTCGCGCTCAAAGACAAAGCTGGTACGTCTGCCCCGCGCTCTAACACGAACAAACCACCATACCAAGGGAGGCTTCATGGCCGGTTTTGAAGGCATCAAATGGGCTGATTTCCAATCCCGCTATCTGCTCCGAACCAAGTCCCTGACCATGGTTCCCATGGCCGACAAGGTCCCCGCCGTCTCCCGCTCCATCCACTACGGGCTGTGCCTGGCCTTCGAGGGCATCCGCTATTTCGTCGGTCCGTCCGAGGACGGCGGACTGCACATCCAGTTCCTGAACCTGCACAAGAACCTGCAACGTTTCCGCCGCTCCATCTCCTTCAACCTGGGCTCGGCCCAACAGGCCCTGGTCCCCTCGGAAGAAGAGCTTGAGGCCATGATCCTGCGCTACCTGCGCAGCCCGGAATTGACGGACTTCATCCACGCCATGGGAGAGTCCGGCGGCCAGGGCTACCTGCGCCCCTTCACCGTGGACGAATCCCAGTCCATCGGCGTGACTTTTCCGGAAAGCCCCGCCATCCGCATGGTCACCTGCACCTACGACCGCTACATGGGCGAACCCTTCAGCGGCGTGGTCGTGCCGCACCTGGTGCGCGCCGTGAGCGCCAACGGCACGGGCAACCTGAAGCTGGGGGTCAATTATCTTTTGAGCGTCAAGGCCGTGGACGAAGCCAGAAGCATCCTGCCCGAGGCCAGTTCGGCCCTGTTCCTGGACGACCGGCCGGACCTGCCTCTGCGCGAAAGGCGGATCACGGAGTGGGATTCCTCCTGCTGCCTCCTGGCCCTGACAAACGGCACGGTGGTCAAGATCCCCGAAAGCCCGCTCATCCTGCCTTCGGTCACCATCCAGGGCATCTGCGCCATCCTGCGCGAATCGGGGGTGACCGTGGAGGAACGGGACATGACCTACGGCGAGCTCATCGCCCGGGCCGAGGCCGGGGAGATCGCGGCCATCGCCTCCGTGGGCACGGCGGGCATCCTGAACCGGGCGCAGCGTCTGGTCATGGTCGACGAGCACAACGCCCCCTGCGCCCAAATGCGGGCCCAAACCGAACACCCCCTGTACCAGGCCCTGGGCCGCGCCCGGCAGACCTACTGGGAAATCTACCAGGACAAGGCCCCGGTGCCGGAAGGGATGGTCCTGCAAAGCTACCTGATTTAACGTGAAGAGACGGTTCAAAGCGCATTTTGGACGTCCACCTGTTGACAACCGTCCCCGGACCCCATATCAGGCTTCCCACACGTGGGGATGTAGCTCAGCTGGGAGAGCGCTGCGTTCGCAATGCAGAGGCCAGGAGTTCGATCCTCCTCATCTCCACCACGAGAAATCAAAGGGCTTGGATGTAACAATCCTGGCCCTTTTTCTTTTCAACAAAAGCCCCCTCCCGATTCCACCCCAAATTCATATCATCACCTCTCATTATTGACACTTCCGAACTGATCGGGCTTAGCTGGCAAGCTGCGACAAATAGGGCTTGCCGAAGCAGAAACCGGCTGATTCCCTTTAACCTAACACAAAATCATCCAGGCTCAAGAAGATCCGTTTCGACGCCAGCGCCATTAAAAAAAGTACGGGGTTCCCATTATGACACGAAATGCCCTCATCCTCCCGCATGATTATGCTGACTGGCTGTCCAACTTGAAAAGCCAGATCGCGGGAGCACGCCAACGAGCGGTGCTTTCAGCCAACCAGGAACAGATCAGGCTCTACCACCGCATCGGCAACGAAATCCTGGAGCGCCAACAACGCGATGGTTGGGGGGCCAAAGTCATTGACCGCCTTGCCTCCGATCTTCGAGGTGCCTTTCCGGACATGAAGGGGCTTTCCGCGACTAATCTCAAGTACATGCGCTTTTTTGCCCAGGAATGCCCGGCGGGCCTAATTGGTCAGCAGTCCGCTGACCAATTGCCGTGGTTCCATATTGTCACCCTGCTGACCAAAATTTCGCACGCTGCCGAGCGGGAATGGTATGCCCACCAAGCTGTCGCCCAAGGCTGGCCCCGCAACATCCTGGAATTACATATTAAAAATCAGCTCCGCCTTCGCCAGGGAGCCGCCATCACGAACTTCAAAGAACGCCTTGCTTCTGCGGACGCTGGCTTGGCTACGGAGATTCTCAAGGACCCCTACCATTTCGACTTCCTGGGACTCGGCGACGAGGCGCATGAGCGGGATATCGAAACCGCGCTGATTCGTCACATCTCCCGCTTTCTGCTCGAACTGGGTGTGGGCTTCGCCTTTGTTGGCCGTCAATTCCGGCTGGAAGTCGAAAAAGACGAATTCTTCATCGACCTGCTTTTCTATCACACCCGTCTCAAGTGCTATGTCGTCGTTGAACTCAAGGCCACAGCCTTCAAACCGGAACACGCCGGGCAACTCAATTTTTATCTGGCAGCCGTGGATGCCCAGATCAAGGCCCCGGATGACAGACCCACCATAGGCCTTCTTCTTTGCAAAACCAAAAAACGGCTTGTGGCTGAATACGCCCTGTCGGGTATAGACAAGCCCATAGGCGTTGCCGAATACCAACTCGTCCGGGCACTGCCCGAACCGCTCGATACCTGCCTGCCGACCATCGAAGAGATCGAAGCGGAATTGTCGGGAAGATCGGATGAATAACGTTCCACAGGGCTACAAAAAGACGGAGATTGGGTTGCTTCCAGCGGCTTAGAAAATCTCCACCTTGGGAAGACATCTTCGAGAAATTGATATTTTCCGAAAATGATGAAACAAAATGGAAAAACCGAATCTTCCCGGCATGGGTCTTGATACGATTGTTTAGGCCCAGACTGAGGCATCACCCATGACAACCGGCTGCCCTGCGGCCACTCCACCCATAACGCCAGCGAGTTGCGGATGCCCTCTCACCTTCCATCGGATGAACGCTGCATGGCCGGAAATTCCGGACCGGAAAGAGACAAGACATCGGTGTTGATCGACAGCCTTCCCGGAATGGCCTTTCGCCGCCGCAACGACGCGGAACTGGGCATGGACTTCATCTCGCAAGGTTGCCTGGGCCTCACGGGATACAGCGCGGAGGAGTTGCTTAGCGGCGGACGGCTCTCGTTCAACGATCTCGTCCTGCCCGAGTACCTGCCTGAAATCCGGAAAAGCTGGAAAGAAGGCTTGCGCAATCACGCTCCGGTGCAGATCGAATTCGAGATCATGACCGCCGACGGGCGGCCCAAATGGGTCTGGGAAGTGGGCAGGCCCGTGCCGGGCCACACCGGAACCCCATCGATCCTCGAAGGGATGATCCTCGACATCACGCCGCGCAAACTGGCCGAAAAAAATTCACTCCTGCGGGAAAAGGCCCTGGAACTGGCGGCCGCGACATCTCTGGAACTTCTCCTTGAACCCGACCTGGAGCAGTCCATGGCCCGGGTTCTGGCGCGTCTGGGGCAGGACACGGACACGGATCGGGTGTATGTCTTCAGGAACCATGTGCGGGAGGACTCCGGCCTGGTGCTGACCAGCCAGATCTATGAATGGGCGCGGCCGGGCATTCCCGTTCAGCTGGACAACCCCGCGCTGCAAAATCTGCCCATGGACGACGTCACTCCCCGCTGGCTGGAGGAACTGCGCGCCGGTCGATCCATCCGGGGTCTGGTCCGCGATTTCCCCGCCGCGGAACGCCTGATACTCGAACCGCAGGGCATCGTCAGCATTCTGGTGGTGCCGATCCAGCTGCACGGCAGGCTGTGGGGCTTTCTCGGATTCGATTCGGTGCGCGCGGCCCGGACATGGACGCCCGCCGAAGAACACGTCCTCAACATCGTCTCGGCCAGCCTGGGCGCGGCCATCGCCCGCAGGCAGGCCCAGGAGGAGCTGGCGGGCAGCAACCGGACGCTGACCACCATTCTCGACAGCCTTCCCGTGGACATCTATGTGGCCGACCTCGCCAGCTATCGCGTCCTGTTCATGAACCGGCACATCAAGGACAGCTTTGGCCGCGACTGCACAGGAGAACTGTGCCACGCGGCGTTCAACCAGGAGCCCACGCCCTGCGGCCATTGCACCAACGCCAGGCTGCTGGACGAACATGGCCGACCGGCCGGAGTCGTTGCCTGGGAGTGCTTCAACCCCGTGACCCGCAAGTGGTACAGAAACTTCGATCAGGCCATTCCCTGGACCGACGGACGCCTCGTGCGCATCGAAATCGCCATGGACCTGAGCGACCGCAAGCAGGCCGAGGAAGAGCTTCTGCGCGCCAGGGATATGGCCGAAGCCGCCAACTGCGCCAAATCCGAATTCCTGGCCAACATGAGCCATGAGCTGCGTACTCCCCTGAACGGCATCATGGGCATGCTCCAACTCTTGCAGCTCACGGACTTAAGCGACGCGCAAAAAGATTACGCGGACACGGCCGTCCAGTCCGGAAACCGGCTGGTCAGGCTCTTGACCGACATCCTGGACCTCTCGCGCATCGAGGCGGGCAAGTTGACCATCCAGAGAGCGCCCATGGCCCTGTCCGAGGTGCTGCGCCAGACCAGCGACCTGTTCTCGCCCATTGCCAGGGAAAAAGAACTTGACCTGCGCTTCGAGCTGGACCCGGCCATCCCGACGCACGTTCTGGGCGATGCGACCCGTCTGCAACAGATCTTGAGCAACATGGTGGGCAACGCCATCAAGTTCACCCCGTCAGGCAGGGTCCGCGTCGAGGCGTCCCTGCTTGCGGCCTTGCAACCCGGCCAAACCCGGGTGTTCTTCTCCGTTTCCGACACCGGCATCGGCATCCCCGACGACAAGCTGGACAAGCTCTTCAAGCCCTTTTCCCAGGTCACGCAAGGGTACACCCGCAGCTACCAGGGCGCGGGGCTGGGCCTGTCGATCTGCAAACGCCTGGTGACCTTCATGGGCGGAAACATCTCCGTGGCCAGCGAACCGGACGAGGGCACGACCATGTCGTTCAGCCTCGCCTTCGACGCCGCCGAGCCGGATGTGAAGCCCGCATCGAACCGCGAGTCCTTTTTCGCCCCCGCCATGGACGGCCTGAACGTGCTCATGGCCGAAGACGATTATTTCAGCGCCATGCTGGGCACAAAACTCCTGCGCGCATTCGGGGCCTTGGTCAGCCATGCGCAAAATGGCCGCGAAGCCATCCAAGCCCTGAAAAATAAGAATTTCGACCTGGTGCTCATGGACGTGCAGATGCCGGTCACGGACGGCGTCGAGGCCACGACACGCATCCGCAGGGGCGAAGCCGGAGAAAAAGCCAAAAACATCCCCATCATCGCCATGACCTCCTACGCCATGGACGGGGACCGGGAAAAATTCCTGCAAGCCGGCATGAACGCCTATGTCTCCAAACCTGTCGACATCAAGATGCTCATGAAGGCCATTGGTCAAATGCTGGGCAGGGAGGCCGGAAAACGGGTGGGCGCGACGGAAGAAAAATCGTGAACGCATCCACGACTTCTCATAAAAACAAATAAATCCGTATTGTTGCCCAAAGGCATCGGCGCATGGGCTCCCGGCGGAACGTGGAAGACAATTTTTCTTTGCAGATCGCCGAAAGCACGATACGGCGCGAAAAGCACCGACCCCGAAGACCCCTCGTCAAAACCTTCAACCCGGGAAAAGCAGTCCATGCGGCCCAAGATCAGAACCGGCTATCCCGTCACCATCCATGGCCAGGCCTTCACCAAGGTCGGCATCGTCTGCGACGCCTCCGCCTACGACGAGCGGAACACCGTGGAGGTGGTCTATGTGGACGCGGCCTTCAAGGCGCGGCGCACTATCGTGGCCTGGCGGGGCGACCGCTTCGAATGGAGCGAGCCGTCCTACCCGGGCGTCAACGTCGAAAACGACCCCGACTACGAACTCTACGTGACCACGGTCAAGAACGGCCGCTACTGATCCCGTTGTTCCAGGCGGCAGCGCTGCTCGTAGTACGCGCCGACCCCGCCCATGTCCGTCTCCACGAACCCGATGATGCGGTTCACCCCGCCTCCCAATTTGCCCCACGGCCCGCGCCGGTAGACCGCACAGTCCGGGTGCGTGGACTTGTCCGCCGCGACCCGCACCGCGAGTCGTCCGAGCGCCGTGACCAGCCAGCCCGCGCCCGGCGAAATGCCGAGGCCTTCGAGGGTGCGCGGGTGCACCGTCACCACAGGTTCGCCGGTCTGCTCCTCGGGCGGGATCTGGGAATGGACGAAGCGGCGGTTGATGAGCGTCAAGAGTTGCAGGGGATAGCCGTCGTCCACGGCCGTCACCGGCGGATCCAGACGGGGCGGCAGGCGGTAGAGCCCGTCCGCGTGCCCGAAGCGCAGGCCCTCGAAGGCCACCGGCCCGTGGGTGGAGCGGACATACCCCCGGCTGCGCAGCTCTTCGAGACTCCCATTCAGGGTGGAGGAATCGAGGGCCTGGCGCAGGGCGTCCTCGGGCCCTGGCAAAGTCACCGGGGGAAAGAGCCTGGCCCCCAAATCGGACAAAATCCGGTAATCCGTGCGCACGCCCGCCGGCGGCTCCACGGCCTTGGCGCTCAGCTGCACGTACTCGTGCAGGAAGGAACCGACGACATCCTCCTGTTCAAGCATCAGCGCCACGGGCAGAATCAGGTCCGCCACCTCCGCCGTGTCCGTCATGAAGGCGTCGGCGACCACCACAAAATCGAGCCCGGCCAAAGCCTTGGCCACCTCCGCCGCCTCCGGGAACTGGTTGGCGGGGTTGATGCATTCGATCCAGGCCATGCGCACGGGAGGGTCGGCGCGGCGGAGTTCCCGGGCCAGGTCGGGCATGAGCAGGGTCCGGCCATACGCCGTCTCCGTCTTCCAGGGCAGCTCGAAGTTGGCCATGGAGCTTAAGCCGTAGTAGGTCCCGCCGCCGCTTCTGCCGACCTGGCCCGAGAGCATGGCCAGGGCGTTGATGAAGCGCACGTTCTGGCCCCCGAAACGGTAACGTTGCAAGCCCCAGCCCAGAAGCGTGGCCACGGGCGCGGGCCCGGCGTAATGGTCCGCCAGCAGCGCCACGTCGGTCTGCGTCGCCCCGCACCACTCCAGAAGCTCTTCCCCGCACCCGGCGAGCAGCTCTTCGAAGCCGATAAGGTCCCGGCACGCGGCCCCCACCTCCGGCGCGATTCCCTGGCGGCGCAGCACCTCGCGCAGCACGGCCACGGCCAAAAAGCGGTCCGTTCCCGGCCTCACGCGCACGAAATGGTCCGTGAACCCCTTGGCCGTGTCCTCTCCGGGCGCGATGGTCACCACCGGCGCGCCCTTCTTGCGCAGGGCGCGGACCATGGCCGCCATGTGCACCGAGCCACGCGCCAGATCGCGGCCCCAGTTGATGAGCGCCGACGTGTTCAAAATGTCCGAAATGTCGTTGGTGCGCAGGCGGCCGAAATCTTCCGTGCAGGCCGCTATCCCGGCCTCGTCGCACAACGACCCGTGCAGGCCGGAGGCTCCCAGCCTGCGAAAGAAGAGGTTCGACAGCGCCTTGACCACGCCCCGGTTGCCCGAACCGCGCACATGCAGGATGGAGCGGGGCTCGTCCCGGTACAGGTTCATTTTTTCGGCGCACAGCCCCAGGGCCTCGTCCCAGCCTATGTCCCGCCAGCCCCCGTCCACCTTGAGCCGGGGGGAACGCAGCCGATGCGGGCTGGCCAGGCGTCTGCGGTGCACGTCGAGTTTGGGGCAGACAAAGCCGCGCGTGAAGGGGTGGTCCGGATTGCCGCGCAGGCGCAGGCCATCCGCGCCGCTTTCGGCCACAAGGGAACAGGCGTCGGGACAATCGAGGGTGCAGGCGGTGATGGTCATGTATTCTCCCTTAAGGGCACGCGGTGGAGCGGTTCCCGGTTCGTGTTTGCCGTCTGTCGAGAGCAGTACTAATCCCGGCGTTGACGGAAGCCAAGACGGGAGGCAATGGTTCATGCATGTCAAACCTTCTCAGCATTAGCCCATCACCCCACGACCGAGTCGAAATCCTCGGCCGGGCGGTCAGCGAATCAAGCCAGCGCACGCCCCTCTATCTGGACCGCATCTCGGCCGGTTTCCCGTCTCCGGCCGACGACTACATTGAAACGGCCCTGGACCTGAACACCTATCTGATCCGTAACCCCGCCGCCACATTCATGGTCCGGGTCAGCGGAGATTCCATGACCGGCGCGGGCATCAGCGACGGCGACCTCCTGGTCGTGGACCGCTCCGAGCAGCCCGCCCACGGCAAAATCGTGGTCGCGGTGCTGGACGGGGAGCTGACGGTCAAACGCCTGGTCATGAAAAACGGCCGGACCCTGCTCGCCCCGGAAAACCCCAGCTACCAGCCCATCCCCGTGACTGCGGAGCAGGACCTGCACGTTTGGGGCGTGGTCTCGGGCGTGGTGCGGAAGCTCTAGATGCGCGACTTCTACCTCATGGTCGACTGCAACAACTTCTATGCGTCCTGCGAGCGGGTCTTCGATCCCCGTCTGGAAGGCAAGCCCGTGGTCGTGCTCTCCAACAACGACGGCTGCGTCATCGCCCGCTCCAACGAGGCCAAGGCCCTGGGCGTCGTGATGGGCGAACCGGCCTACAAGCGCGAGGCATTTTTCAGCCGCGGCGGCGTGCATGTCTTCTCCTCCAACTACGCCCTCTACGGCGACATGTCCGCGCGGGTCATGCGCATCCTGGCGGGCTTCTCGGAGAAAGCGGAAGTCTATTCCATCGACGAATGCTTTCTGCTGCTGCGGGGTTTGAGCAGCGCCTCCCTGTTGCACACGGCGAAAGAAATCCGCCGCACGGTGCGGCAATGGACCGGCATCCCGGTCTGTGTGGGTATCGCCCGGACCAAGACCCTGGCCAAGATCGCCAACCGGCTGGCCAAAAAGGAAGGCGGCGACGGCGCGCGTTTGCTGGAGGACGAGGAGGATATCGACCGGGTCCTGCAGGGCCTCGAAACAGGCGACATCTGGGGCATCGGCCGCAAAAGCGCGCTGCGTCTTGGCGACTGCGGGGTGCGTACCGCGCTGGAGCTGAAAGGCCGGGACGACGACTGGGTCCGCCGCCATCTGACCGTGACCGGTTTGCGCACCGTGCTGGAGCTGCGCCAGATCCCGTGCATCGCCCTGGAGGACGCCCCGCCCCCGGCCCGCTCGCTGGTCTGTTCGCGTTCCTTCGGGACGCGCATCGAGAATCTCGCGAGCCTGGAGGAGGCGGTCTCGGCCTACGTGCAGCGGGCCGGGGAAAAGCTGCGCCGCAAGAGCCTCGTGGCCGGAGCCGTGCAGGTCTTTCTGGAGACCAACCGCTTCCAGCCCGGACCCCAGTACGCCGGGAGCCGCTGCCGCGCCCTGCCCGCGCCCACGGCCGACACCCTCGCGCTGCATGGCCCGGCCCTTGAAATCCTGCGGGACATCCACAAGCCCGGGTACAGATACCAGAAGGCGGGCGTGATTTTGCTCGACCTCTCCCCGGCCTCGGGCCGCCAGCTCTCCTTCCTGGAGCCCCACGGGGAGGACAAGACCAGACGCGACAGGCTGATGCGGGTCATGGACCGCATCAACACCGTCCATGGCCGGGGCACCCTGACCCTGGCCGCCTCCGGCCTTGGGAAAAAGGAGTGGCACATGCGCCAGGAGCGCCGCTCCCCCTGCTACACCACATCCTGGGCCGAACTGCCCGTAGCCCGCTGAGAGGCCGTCCAAAAACCGTTCTGGACTGCGTTGCTCACCGATTTTGAAGGGTTCATGTAGACGGCTACACTTCACCCTCCAAAATCGGCTTACCCATGCTGGGCACAAGCGCGCCTTGCCAGAACGATTTTTGGACGGCCTCAGGCCTATTTGTTATTGAGACCCAGTTGAATCATAACAATCTCCAGACTTCAGCTCACCCGCAAGGAACATCATGCGTTTTGGATTGTGCTGCCTCTTCGTGGCCGAAAAAATCTCCTTTCGCGCCACCACGGCCAAGGTTCTCGGCGCCATGGATCGCAAGGCCGCCCTGGCCAAGGTATCGGGCATCTGCCTGAACAACGCGGACAACCTGCTCCTGGCCGTGCGGGCGGCGCGGCGGCTGGGCATCGGAGCCTTCCGCATCACCTCGCCCCTCTTCCCGCGCATGACCCACCCCGAGGTCGGCTACGCCCTGGAAGACCTGCCCCAGGCCCCGGCCATCGCCGCGCGCATGGACGCCGTCAGAACGTTCGCGCAGGAACACGACATCCGCCTGAGCTTCCACCCGGACCAGTTCGTGGTCCTGTCCTCGCCCCATGCCCACGTGGTCGCAAACTCCGTGCGCGAACTGGAATACCACGCCCTGCTGGCCGAAATGGTCGGCGCGGACGTCATCAACATCCACGGCGGCGGAGTCTACGGGGACAAGCCGGCGGCCCTGGCCCGCTTCGCCGAAGCCTTCACGAGGCTGCCCGAAAACGTGGCGTCGCGGCTCAGCGTGGAGAACGACGACGTGAGCTACACCGTGACCGACCTGTTGCCCCTGTGCGCGAGGCTTGGCCTGCCGCTGGTCTACGACGCGCATCATCACCGCTGCAATCCCGATGGCCTGGACGTTTGCGAGGCCACGGAACTGGCGGCGAAAACGTGGGGCGGCCGCGAGCCCTACTGCCACATCTCGTCCCCGCGCGAAGGATGGAACGCCAATCCCAAACCCCACGCCGACTACATCGACCCAACCGATATTCCGCAATGCTGGCATGGCCGGGCCATGACCGTGGACGTGGAGGCCAAGGCCAAGGAGCTGGCCGTGGTCAGGCTGATGCGTGATATCGACGGGCAGTACTGAACGTGCCTCTGTCGCGGCCTGGACAAAGCCAAAACTCGTACTTATGTGTACGTATTGTTTTCAAAGCGGAGGATATGGGCATGATTGACAAGAGAAAATCCGCGCGAAGGGCCAGCCTGGAACCCTGTAGCGTGGAGTTGTACGCTTCGTCCAAAGGCCCGTTCGCGTCCCGCATCGTCAACTACAGCGACAGGGGCCTGATGATCGAGATGGACCATCCCCTGACCCGGGGTGAGCCTGTGAAAATCCTCTTCCGGCCCGGAGCGGAAAACGCGCGGCGGCTCGGCGAAACCTACTGCGTAGGCATGGTCCGCTGGTGCGCCCCGCAGGAAGGTCTGTTTTCGAGCAGGTACGGAGTCGGCCTGGAAATGGCCGGGGCTTCCGCCAGAAGGAAAACTTTCCGGGCGGCCTGAACTCTAATTCTGGACGTTGACGACAAATTTAAAAGACCAGATTACGGCCTGTAATTTTTTTTGCCCCGCACCAAACCACTTCCGACATCACCGCGCAATCATCCGAGAAACAAAGCAGCCCCCACGACCGTCGGAGGTGATTCTTGTTGTGCGCGTCACGTTCGACAAATCTTCCACGGCATGATGGCTCAAGCAGTTGTTGAACGAGAATGCGTCCGCCCAGAGCGTATAGGAGGTCACAAGCGCACAAAATTTCGCGGTCCGCCAGTTGCCGCTCCAACTCCCCTCCTGCCAAGGAGGGGTGCCCGAAGGGCGGGGTGGTTGACTCTTACTCACTGAAGATAGCTCACACCAAGGGGGAATACCCCCTCCCCCTTAGCAGGGAAGATTTAAGATTGTTCTTGCCGCGCAATCTCCTTCGGCAGGTATGCATTTGCTATCGTAGAGCCTGCCTGGCTTTTTTCATTCTAGTAGATCTCCTTCCGTCACGTCGTAGCACTCGCCAGAACTGCCCCAACCCCATAATCCGATAATTTTCCCGATCGCCTTTACGTCCAGCGGATAATCATCGTATGGATCATCAATATACGTCCTTAAAATATTGACGGAGACAGGCCATGATCGAAATCCGGCTGGTATTGCCGAACAGGCGCGAATTCAGGCGGGACCTTTATCGGCCCGGAGTCATCTCCCTGTCGAGAATCCTGTGGGGTTCAACGGGCGCGGGACTCTTTCTGGCGCTCATCGCCCTGGCCTGCGACGCCACCGGCGTGAGCGTGCTCTATCCCCCCCTGGCCGCGACCTGTTTCATCGGCGCGACCTGCACCTACCTGCGCGTGGCCCGGCCCAAATCGGTCATCGTCGGCCATTTCATCTCCGCCGTGGGCGGTCTGCTGGGCGTCGCGGCAGGCGAGGCTATGTTTGGCGGCACAGGTCTTGCCATCCCCGTCAAACTCGGCCTGGCCGTCTTTTTTTCGGCCGTGTTCATGCAGATCCTGGACGCCGACCATCCCCCGGCCGCAGCCACCGCAGCCATCCCGGCCATCCTGCCGCTGCCGCTCCCAGCGGCCATGCTGCCCCTGCACATGGCCTGGGGCGCGGTCCTGGCCGTGGTCTTCACCGTGGTCTGGAACCGCGTCTGGTTCGAATGCCCGGCCCCGGACGAGGGCTGTCCACGATCATGGCTCAACCTGGGCATGGACAAGCCCGACATCGCAGGCACGGGCATCTGCGCTCTCGCGTCCCTGCTCATGTGCGCCAAGCCGTGGAGCGAGGGCGTCTATACCGCGGGACTCTGGATCATGTCGGCCGGGCTTGCCATCATGTCCCTGCACCATTTCTTTGGCGCGCGGGTGCTGGTCAAGGAAGCGCAAAAAAGCTGCACCCTCGGCGCATCGCCGACAATGGGCGGACCCGGCCCGATTTCCGGGTCAACAGAGAAGGAGGAAAAAACATGAACGGTAACTGGTTTCCAACGGTATGCTACCAATGCAAAGCCGAATGCGCCATCGAGGCCCGGATCGTGGACGGCCGGGTCACGGAGGTGCGGGGCAACCCGAAATTCCGGGGCAAGGCCTGCGTCAAGGGCATGGCCGGCGTGACCCTGCAGTACTCCAGGGACCGGCTGACCAAGCCGCTCAAACGCATCGGCGAACGGGGGGAGGGCAAGTTCGCCGAAATTTCCTGGGCCGAGGCCCTCGACACCATCGAGGACAAGCTCCGCAGCCTCTACGACCGGGGCGAGGCCCACAAACTGACCTACAGCTTCTTCCCGCACTCCCTGACCGACCCCAAATGGCATTTCCTCAACGCCTACGGTGGCTACATCAACACCGGCCTGCCGCACTGCGACTCGGCCAAGATCGTGTCCCAGATCAAGTGCTGGGGCGGCATCCCCAACCACCACATCCCGCCGGCCTGGTTCACCATGCCCAAGGACGGCATCATGCTCCTGGCCGGCCGCCACGCCTTCGGCTGCCTGGATGACGCCGTGGCGCCGCGCGACATCCTGGAGGCCAAGGACCGCGGGGCCAAGCTCGTCGTGGTCGATCCCATCTTCAGCCCCGACGCGGCCAAGGCCGACTGGTGGATTCCCATCAAGCCCTCCGGCGACACGGCGCTGTTCCTGGGCATGATCAACTACCTCATCGCCAACGACCTCTACGACAAGAAGTTCGTCGAGGAATGGGTGCGCGAAGGCGACTTCGAGAAGGTCAAGGCCCACGTGCAGCCCATGACGCCCGAGGCCATGAGCAAGATCTGCGACGTCCCGGCCCGCGACATCGTGAAGCTTGCCGAGATGTGCGCCGCCGCCCCGGCCGTGGGCGTGGACGGATTCAAGTCCATCATGCTCGGCCAGGCCCTGGACTACGGACACGCCTGGGCCATCTTCCTGGCCATCACCGGCAATATCGACAACCCCGGCGGCCAGCCCCTGCCGGACCTGACGCCCCTGTCCCCCGTCACGCCCCTGCCCAAGGGCCCCGCGCCCCTGCACGACAAGGGTTTCCACCGCACCGGCCCCAATCGCGACAAGTTCGCCAAGTACAGCTTCATCCTGGAGCCCACCTGGTACGAGACCCAGGCCATCAAGGACGACGGCCTCAAAATCCTCATGGTCACCGAGGCCAACCCGGCCCTGACCGAAATGGGCAGCAGGGAGTGGCAGAAGGCCGTGTGCATGAAGGACAAGAACGGGAACCACAAATTGGAGTTCCTGCTCAACACGGATATCATGCTCTCGGAGACGGGCAAGTTCGCCGACATCGTGCTGCCCGACCAGACCCACTTCGAGCGCTGGGAACTTCTGTACATGCCGTGGTGGTACAACTTCGGACACGGCGTGCTGTTGCGCCAGCCCCTGGTCGACCCTCCGGGCGAGGCCCGGCATTCCAACATGGTCTTCATCGAGCTCGGCAAACGCATGTTCCCGGAATACTTCCAGTTCAAGGATGACGTGGCCTACTACGACATCCAGCTGAAGGGTCTCGGACTGTCCGTCAAGAAGCTGCAGGACATGGGCGGCAGATGGTCGCCCGGCACCCTGGGCTTCCACAAGTACCGGGAAAGGGGCTTCGGCACCCCGAGCAAAAAGGTCCAGCTCTACTGGGAAGACCTGGAAGACATCGGCCAGGCCTTGCCTCGGACCATCCTCGCGCCGGAATATGACGCGGACGCCGAAAAGTATCCGTTCATCATGATCAGCTACCGCCGCATCCACATCAACGGCACCGGCCCCTGGTCCGTGAACAACGCCCAGCTGCGCGACCCGGCCTCTGGCCAGCCCACCAACCCGGCCATCATCAACACCGCCGCCGCAGGCAAGCTCGGCATAAAGGACGGCGACACGGTGACCATCTCCTCGCGCACGGGCAGCGTGACCACTCCGGTCAAGCTGACCGAACACATCCGGCCCGACTGCATCGGCATCATGCACGGCTTCGGCGCCAGCGTGGGCCGCGTGGGCGCGGGAGCCGGCGTGAACGACAACGACCTCATCCCCGACGCCGGTTCCCACCTGCACTGGCAGGATCTCGTGGGCGGCGAGGCCCATGTCTCCACCCGCGTCCGCATCAGTAAGTAAGGAGGACAACCATGAAACAATTAAGCCTCGCCATAGACCTGGACCGCTGCATCGGCTGCAAGACCTGCGTGGTGGCCTGCCGCAACAGCCACGGCATCGTGGACCACAAAAACTGCATGCCGGGGAACATACCGTACTACCTGCGCGTGGAGTCCGAAAAAAAGGGGGTCTATCCCCAGCTTTCCGAAACGAGCTGGGTCATGCCCTGCCAGCACTGCAAGAACGCGGCCTGCATCAAGGCCTGCAAGGCCGAAGCCATCGTCAAGGATACTGAGACCGGCATCGTGCGCATCCTGGCGGACAAGTGCCGGGGCAGCCGCGACTGCATCGAGGCCTGCCCGTACGGGGTCATCCAGTTCGACGCGGACCGGAACAAGGCCCACAAATGCGACCTGTGCTGGGACCGGGTGCATGTGGGCGAAAAGCCGGTCTGCGCCGAGGTCTGCCTGACCGACGCCATCCGTTTCGGGGAAAAGGAAATCCTGAAAATGGAGCTTGAGGCCGAGGGCAAGGAGATCGTGAAGAAGATGAGCGCCCAGTCCATGCTCTATTTCCGCACACCCAAGTAAGGCCGGGACCACGGCATGAAAACGGCGGGCCGCAGGCGCAAGCTTCCGGCCCGCCGCAACGTCATGCGAAATCGTCACCCCCGCATTGACCATGCCCACTTGCGCCGCTAGTCTGGAGCCCCGGCCGGACCGTTCCGGCCCACACCCCTTAACCGGCGCAAGTACCATGACCACCCGACACATCCTCTCCACCGGCCAGCGCCTGTGCTTCGACACCGCCGGACGGCCCGTGGACTGCGCAGGGACGGGCCAGGACGGCGAGTTCCGCACAGGCGAAGCCTGGCCCGAGCCGCGCTTCGAGCCGCAAGGCGAAGCCCTGGCTCTGGACCGGCTGACGGGCCTGGTCTGGCCCCGCACGGCCAGCCTGGGGGACTTTCCCATGTCCTGGACCGAAGCCCTGTCCGCCGTGAAGCTCATGAACGAGGAAAACGCCTTCGGCCATGCCGACTGGCGATTGCCGAACCGCCGCGAACTTTCCAGCCTGGTCAGCTACAGCCATCACCGGCCGGCCCTGCCCACCGGGCACCCCTTCACGGTCAGCCAGACCTGGTACTGGACCTCGACCACGGCCGACATCGCTCCTGACTGCGCGTGGCGCGTGCACCTGGAAGGCGGGCGCATGTTCTACGGCGACAAGACCCGCGACGCCATGGTCTGGCCGGTGCGCGGAGAAAGCGCCGTTCTTGCGCGCACAGGGCAACGACGATGCCGGGACGCCGCAGGCACTGTCATCGACTGCGCCGCAACGGGCCAGGACGGGGCTTTGCGCAGCGGAGTTCCATGGCCCGAACCGCGTTTTGCGATGGAAGAAGACGGGGTGCGCGATCTGCTGACAGGCCTTTTGTGGACCAGGTCAACGGACCAATGCGGGGTCTGCGCCTGGGAAGAAGCGTTACGGGAGGCAAAGGAGCGGAGCAAAAAAGGCCGCAAATGGCGTCTGCCGACCATCCGCGAACTCGAGTCCCTGGTTGACGCCGAGCATCACAACCCTGCCCTGCCCGAACATCCCTTCACGGACATCCGCGAAGCCTACTGGTCCTCGACCAGCAGCGCCTATGCCCCGGACTGGGCCTACTGCCTGTACCTGCACAAGGGGGCCGTGGGCGTGGGTTTCAAGGCCAAGCGGGAATTTCACGCCTGGTTCGTGGCCGCCTGAATAAAGCACGGCCTCATTCAGGCTCGATACGCACCGCGCAGACCTTGAACTCCGGAATCCTGGCCAGGGGGTCGTGGGCGGAATTGGTCAGAACATTGGCCGCCGCCTCGGCGAAATGGAAGGGGATGAAGACATGGCCCGCGACCACCCGCTCGGTGAGCTTGACCCGGACCGTGATCTCTCCGCGCCGTGAAGCCACCCGCGCCCTCCGACCCTGGGTCAGACCCAGCCGGGCCGCGTCACTCGGATTCATCTCCACGAAACACTCGGGCACGAGGCGGTTCAGCCCCTCGCTTTTTCTGGTCATGGTTCCGGTGTGGTAGTGTTCCAAAACTCGGCCCGTGCCGAGCACCAAGGGATAGTCCGCGTCCGTGGCTTCCGCCGGAGGCTGGGGATGGACGGGCGCGAAGCGCCCCTTGCCGCGCGGAAACGTCTCGCGGTGCAGTATGGGCGTGCCCGGATGATCCTTGTCCGGACAGGGCCAGATGAGCCCTTCCTGCCTGATGCGACGGTAGTCGATGCCGCCGTAGATGGGCGCGGCCTGGGTGATTTCGGTCATGACGGCCTCGGGAGATTCCGGACCGGAACCCAGCCCCAGGCGCTTCGACAGCAAGCCAATAATACGCCAGTCGGGAAGCGCCTGACCCGGACACGGCACGGCCAGGCGGACGCGCTGCACGCGGCGGTCGGTGTTGGTGAAGGTGCCGTCCTTTTCCAGCGCGGACGCCGCAGGCAGGACCACGTCGGCCAGCCGCGCCGTCTCGGTCAGGAAAATGTCCTGCACGAGCAGAAAATCAAGATCCGCAAGTCGCGTGCGCACATGCGCCGTATCCGCATCCGAGACCATCGGATTCTCGCCCATGACGTACATGGCCCGGACCTGCGGGGAGGCGAACATCTCCGTTGCGGTCAGGCCGGGATTCTTGGACAGGGACGTCTTCCACAGGCTTTCCATCCGACCCAGGGCGGCATCGTCGTCCACCCGCCCGTATCCGGGCAACACGCCCGGCAACCCGCCCATGTCGCAGGCCCCCTGCACGTTGTTCTGCCCCCGCAGCGGGTTGATCCCCGCTCCCGGCCGCCCGACCTGGCCGCAGAGCAGGGCCAGATTGGCCAGGGCCAGCACCGTGTCCGTGCCGCAGGTGTGCTGGGTGATGCCCATGCAATACAGGATCGTCGCCGCCCCGGCGCGGGCATACAGGCGGGCCGCCCGCTCAAGATCGGCGGCGGGAATCCCGGTCACGGACTGCACATGTTCAGGGGTGTACGGCCCCATGGCCTCGCGCAGCTCCTCGAACCCTTCGGTGCGGCTCTCGACGAAGGCCCGGTTTTCCAGCCCTTCGCGCAGGATGACATGCATGAGCCCGTTGATCCAGGCGATGTCCGTGCCGGGCCTGGGCCGCAGCCAAAGATTTGCGTGGCGGGTCAGACCGATGGCGCGCGGGTCCACGACCACAAGCGTGGCTCCTGAGCGGACGGCGCGCTTGATGCGGCTTGCGAACACGGGGTGGGTCTCGGTGGTGTTGGAGCCGGTGACCAGGATCACCTCGGCATTGCCCACATCGGCCATGGGATTGGTCGCCGAGGCGCTGCCGAAAGCCTCTACCAGGGCCACCAGGGATGAGGCGTGACACAGCCGCGCGCAGTGGTCCACATTGTTGGTGCCAAGACACCGCGCCAGCTTCTGGAACAGATAGTTTTCTTCGTTGGTGCAGCGGGCCGAGGCCAGAAAGCCCAGGGCCTGCGGCCCGTGCTCCTCGCGCACGGCCAGGAGGCGGGACGCCGCCAGATCAAGCGCCTCGTCCCAGCTGGCCGGAACAAGCTCTCCGTCCCGCCGTATGAGCGGGGTGGTCAGTCGATCGGGGTGGGCGGTGAAATCCAGGGCGAAGCGGCCCTTGACGCACAGGCTGCCTTCGTTGTGCCCGTCTGGAGCACCCAGAACATGATGGATACGGCCGCCCTGCACATATACATCCATCTGGCAGCCCACCCCGCAATACGGACAGGTAGTGCGCACCGGGCGCGTCTCGCACAGACGCGGCTTCTTGCGGGCGTCCGTCATGCTGAGCGCCCCTGTCGGGCAGACCTGCAGGCACTCGCCGCAGAACACGCAGTCCGACTCGGCCAGAGAGGTATCGCATCCGGCCACGATCTTGGTGGCTGCGCCGCGATAGCCGAAGTCGATGGCCTCGTTGACCTGCACCTCGTTGCAGGCCTGCACGCAGCGACCGCACAGGATGCATTTGGAAAAATCGCGAACGATGAAGGGGTTGCCCGTCTCAGGCCGGTAGCGCGGCTTCGTGCGCTCAAAAGTTCCTGTGCCCACGCCGTAGCGGAAGGCGAGGCTCTGCAGGGTGCAATCGCCCGCCGCCGGGCAGAGCAGACAGTCGTGATTTCCGGAGTCGAGCATGAGACGCAGGACCGTCTTGCGGGCGCGGATCACGCGCTCCGAATCTGTATGCACGATCATGCCCTCGGACGCAGGCGCCGCGCAGGACGCGACCAAGGTGCGCGCGCCCCAGACCTCGACCACGCAGATGCGGCAGGCTCCGCTGGGCGTGCACTTGGGCAGGTGGCACAAGGTCGGGATGAAGATGCCGTGGGCCCTGGCCGCCTCGAGAATCGTCTGTCCGGGAGAGAAGACGCACGGCGTATCATTGATGGTCAATTCCATGGTCTCTCCGTCAGTCGATGCAGTCGAAAGGACAGGCCGAAAAACAGGCCAGGCAGCGCACGCATTTCTCGCGGTCGATGCGGGCGGTCTGTTTTCTGGCCCAGATCACGGCCCCGGCCGGACAGGCCTTGTGACACAGCCCGCACTTGCGGCAGCGCGACTCGTCCACCTCGAATTTGAGCAGGGCCACGCAGCGTTTGGCCGGGCAGCGTTTTTCAACGATGTGCGCCTCGAACTCGTCCCGGAAATGGCGCAGGGCCGAGAGAATCGGGTTGGAGGCGGTCTGGCCGAGGCCGCACAGGGACGCGTCGGTGATCACTGCGGCCAGGTCCTCCAGGGTGCGCAGGTCGCCGGCTTCGCCCTTCCCTTCGCAGATGCGGGTCAAAATTTCGAGCTGACGCCTGGTCCCTTCCCGGCAGGGCGTGCACTTGCCGCAGGATTCGTCCTGGATGAAATCCATGAAGAAGCGGGCCATGTCGACCATGCAGGTGCGGTCGTTCATGACGATGACCCCGCCCGAGCCCATGATGGCCCCGGCCTTGGCGATGGCCTCGTAGTCCACGGGCGTGTCCAGCAGGTGCGCCGGGATGCTCCCGCCCGATGGGCCGCCGAGCTGCACGGCCTTGCATCTGCGCTTGCCGGGCACCCCGCCGCCGATGTCGTTGACCAGGGTGGACAGGGGCGTGCCCATGTCCACCTCGACCAGCCCGATGTTGTTCACGTCGCCGGACAGGGCGAAGACCTTGGTGCCCGTGCTGCCCTCGGTGCCGATGCTTGCGTAGTGCGCGCCGCCGAGACGGATGATGCGCCCGACATTGGCCAGGGTCTCGACGTTGTTCAGGACCGTCGGCCTGCCCCACAAACCCTGCTGCGCTGGAAATGGCGGCCGGGGCCGGGGCATGCCGCGCCGGCCTTCGATGGAGCGCATGAGCGCGGTCTCCTCGCCGCAGACAAAGGCTCCCGCGCCCTGATAGATTTCAAGGTCAAAGGAAAAACCGCTGACCAGGATGTTCTCCCCGAGCAGGCCAAGCTCACGGGCCTGCCCGATGGCTATGGTCAGGCGCTGGATGGCCAGGGGGTATTCGGAGCGGCAGTAGATGTAGCCCTGATGCGCGCCGATGGCCACGGCCGCGATGATCATGCCCTCCAGCACCGCGTGCGGGTCGGATTCGAGGATGGAGCGATCCATGAACGCGCCGGGGTCGCCCTCGTCGGCGTTGCAGAGCACATACTTCACATCGCCGGGCGAGGCGGCGGCGAACTTCCACTTCAGGCCCGTGGGAAACCCCGCCCCTCCCCGTCCGCGCAGGCCCGAAAGGCGCATTTCCTCGATGATGCCCTCCGGCGCCATGTCGAAAAGCGCCTTGGCCAGCCCCTGATACCCTTCATGGGCGATGGCGTGGCCGATGTTCTCGGGGTCGATGCGGCCCTTGTTGCGCAGGGTCCAGGGCCGCTGCAGGGCAAAAAACGGAATCTCGTCCATGCTCGCAAGGGCCTTGCCCGCCGGATTGCGGTACAGCAGGCGCTCCACCGGCGCAGCCCCCGCCGAGGCGACCACCTCGGCCGCATCTTCCACGCGCACCTTGCAGTACAGGATGCCGCCGGGCTGCATGATGACCACCGGCCCCAGGGCGCAGAAGCCGTTGCAGCCCGTTTCGATGACCTGCACGCAGCCCCCCTGCCGCGCGGCCTCCTCGCGCAGGGCCGCGATAAGCGGGATGGAGCCCGTGGCGTGGCAGCCCGTGCCGCTGCAACAGAAGATGCGCGGCGCGGCCGTGTCCAGACGAGCCTTCTCCTGCTCGCGCAGGGCCAGAAGTCCGGCGCGGTCAAGTCGTGCCAGCGCGGTCATTCGTAGCCCTCCAGGATCTCGCAGGCCGAATCGGGCGTGACCCCGCCGTGGGTGTCGCGGTCCACGACCATGACCGGAGCCAGGCCGCAGGCACCGAGGCAGCGCACGGGCTCCAGGCTGAAGCGCCCGTCCGCGCACGTGCCGCCGGCCCTCACGTCGAAGCGCCGCTCCACCCGGTCCAGCACTTCGCGCACGCCGCGCACGTAGCAGGCCGTGCCCGTGCAGACGCGGATGCTGTGCCGCCCCTTGGGTTTCAGGGAAAAGAGCGAATAGAAGGAAACGACCCCGTAAACCGTGGACAAGGGCTGATTCATTCCGTCGGCGATATGCGCAATCAGCTCGGGCGGAAAATATCCGACAATGTCCTGGCAAAGCCGAAGAACCGTGATGAGGGAGCCGGGAACGCCCTTATGCTCGTCGATGACGGCATCGGCCTGGGCGAACTGTTCGGGGGTGATTGGACTCAAGGGAAACTTCGCTTGGTGAAGGGTTAACGGACCGGGCTGCTCACGCCATAATGCAGGGGCGGTTGATGCGCAATTTTCTTTTGGCGCGGACGCCCGCGCCGCCAACGCCAGTTGTATTCCAGGCCGGACCGGCCTCTTCGGACGCCGTGGATTGACACTTGCCGCCAAGTCATTGATGATTTTTGTGTATGGGCATATTTGGCAAAAAGGCGATTGTGACTTACATATATGCATGTATCCAACTCAGACTTGACAACAGGTTCAGGCCCGCGGCCATGGGCTGATCCATCCGCCGCGTGAATCATGGCAACGCAAACCCGTGTCCCAATAATCAGCCACGAGGAATCATCATGAAGAAATTAGCACTCCTTTTCATCGTCATCATGTTTGTCACCAGCGGCTGCGCCACCATGCAGCAACAGTCCAAGACGACCCAGGGCGCCACCTACGGCGCGGCAGGCGGAGCGGCGGCCGGGGCCATTGTCGGCCAGATCATCAGCAAGGACACCAAGGGCACCCTCATCGGCGCCGCGGCCGGAGCGGCCATCGGCGGCCTGGCCGGCGCCGGAATCGGGCGCATGATGGACAACCAGGAAGCGGACATGCGCCAGGCCCTGTCCCAGTCCGAAGAAGTGGCCGTCCGGCGCGAGGGCGACCTCCTGGCCCTGACCCTCAAGGGCGATGTGACCTTCGCCGTGGACTCCGACGTGGTCCTGCCCGGCCTGTACACCGAACTCGACCGCATCGCCCAGATCCTGATCAAGTACCCCCAGACCACCATCGTGGTCGAGGGCCACACGGACAGCACCGGCTCCGACACCTACAACCAGGCCCTGTCCGAGCGCCGCGCCTGGAGCGTGCAGCGCCTGCTTGTCGAACGCGGGGTCAACCAGTCCCGCATCACGGCCATGGGCTACGGCGAATCCCGCCCCGTGGCCAGCAACGACACTCCCGAAGGCCGCCAGATGAACCGCCGCGTGGAAATCCGCGTCAACCCGAACACAAACCAGCAGCCCTACTAGGAACCCGCCTCCCGGCCTTGACCGGGAAAACGCGTCAATCTTCGCCTCGCAACGGGTCTGTGCTCGAGAGCACAGGCCCGTTGAACTTTTATCCCACAAATTTCCCCGGTCGGAACGCACGCTGGCCGCACCCGACTTCCCATTTTCCCGCCTGATTGACAGCGACTCCACAGACCGGTATTTTTTGTTAAAAGCTATTCAGTTTTTAATTAATTTTCTTATTATATAATTTATTATCATATAGTTAAATATATAATTACTATTCATGGTTCTAGTCAAATCCACTCTACTTTGAAACGAAAGATGAAACCATGGCGCTATCATTAGCAGAATTTCTCGAACTCGGCCCCGCCACATCCAAAGACATCCAGGCGGCGACAGGTCTGTCGCAGGCCGCCGTTTCCAGACAATTGAGACGGATGGGGCACCGCGTCATCACGATTCGAAGCGGACGAACCCCAAGGTATGTCCTGACGCGAAACGCTTTCGGAAGTAGCGACCGGCTGCCCTTGGCCATGGTCGATGCCCATGGTCGCGCCGACCTCGTTGCCCACATCCGCCCATTGGTGACGGGAGGATTTTATGTCGAACCGTCCACGAAAACGTCTTTGCTGATGGGAGACAGCGGAAACGGGCTCTACGACGACCTCCCGTACTTCCTGCAGGATTTGGCTCCACAGGGATTTATCGGAAGGCTGATCGCAAAGAAAATGCATGCTCTCTGTCCAGAGTTTCCTTCCGATCCCAAATGGTGGACAACGGACCATATTGGCAGATTTTTGATATCCAATGGAGATGATCTTCCCGGCAACCTCAAGTTTGGAGAACAGTCCCTGCTGCGCGTGCACAGACCTCCTGTTGCCGTCGATGACGCCGAGTATCCCCGTTTTGCGGAAGAAACCATGCGCGGCGAAATCCCCGGCTCATCCGCCGGGGGGGAACAACCAAAATTCGCGGCGTTCAGCGCGCAGAGCGCATCGCACGTCATCGTCAAATTTTCCCCTCCCGGTGACACTGGAATATCGAGAAGATGGCGCGACATCCTCATCACGGAACACCATGCGATGGAGGCCTTGCGTGGCCAGGGCCTTCCCGCCGCAAGAACGAGGCTGCTTGAGGTCAGAGACCGCCTCTTTCTGGAGTCGCAGCGATTTGACCGCTCCGGCCAGCACGGACGGATGTCCATGATTTCACTGGCGTCGATTGATGCGGAGTTTGTCGGGTCGGGATCGAATTGGCCGCGCGTCATGAAGGCTCTGGCGGAAAGGGAACTGGTCTGCCCAAAGCAGGCGCGCGATGCGGAATTCTTGTGGTGCTTCGGAAAGCTGATTCACAACACGGACATGCATCTGGGAAATCTCAGCCTGGCGATGGACGGAAATGCATTCAGGCTGTTGCCCGTGTACGACATGTGCGCCATGGGCTTTGCCCCACGGGGTAGCGGCGAAATGCCGCCATATGCGTTTACGCCGCAACGTCCTAAAAGGCTGGTCCTTGATGACGAAACATATGACGCAGCAAGGCGGTTGGCGATGGAATTCCGGAACAGCGTGGCCAGGGACGAGAGGATCTCGGAAAAGCTTAAAAAATTCTTAAGCGCGGGCAATCCCGTGGAAATGATGGAATGACCGTGCTCCGGGCATAAAGAATTCAGGGACGTTTCTCGGCGCAGCCATCCTGGACGATTCAAAATCACGATTTCCGACAGAATCGAACCGCGAATCGAACCAACATGTGCCGATGCAAACAGAAAGGCCAGCTAGATTTTCATCCTAACCGGCCTGTTTCGTTGAAAAATGGCGGAGAGGGTGTCCGCCACATACGATATTTAAGTAGCTGTAATTATGGATTTATTTATCATAACATAAAAAATAATATTTAAGTTATCCGCAAATCTATCCGGTTTTCTTCCTCCCTGC
>Ga0265295_1000837_pt1 | contig 58349 bp, 60 predicted proteins | sample Munlansysbiofilm_FD_192503 | JGI IMG/M metagenome (GOLD analysis project Ga0265295, IMG submission 192503) | Leachate microbial communities from a municipal landfill in Southern Ontario, Canada - Methane capture system biofilm | ecosystem: Engineered > Solid waste > Landfill > Unclassified ... | reverse complement strand
TAGCTTGTCAGGCGGTTTAAATGCTGCTGTTGCGGAGGGGGATTGATGGGGGCGGTTAAAAAACAGTTCTGTGAATATCTGGCCAAGCACAACCTGAAGGTGACGCGACAGCGCGAGATAATTCTCGAAGCCTTTCTGCAGTCGCCGTCACATCTGTCTGCCGAGGAACTCTATTTGCGCCTGCGCAAGGAGCATCCCAATATCGGCTACGCCACGGTGTATCGCACCATGAAGTTGCTGGCCGAATGTGGCATCGCTGCCCAGCGTCATTTCGGCGACCGCCAGACGCGTTACGAGCCCAGCACCAGCGAAGACCACCACTATCATCTGATCTGTGAAGGTTGCGGCCAGATTGTCGAATTCGAGGATGAACGCATCGAGCAGCTGCTGCAGCAGGTGGCGTCAGCGCACCAGTTTCATCTCAATCACCAGCGGCTGGAACTCTACGGTCTATGCCCCAAATGCCAGACCCGCTGAGCGTCTTTTTCTTTCCTGCTATCCCCTGGAGTACTCTGTGAGCGTTGTTGCCATTCTGCCGGCGCGTTATGCTTCGACGCGTTTTCCGGGCAAGCCTCTGGCCGACATTCTTGGTCAGACCATGATCGAGCGGGTTTACCGCCGCACGGCTTCGGCCCGCCTGGTGCAGCGGGTGCTGGTGGCTACTGACGATGAGCGCATTGCCGTTGCCGTGCGTGCGTTTGGCGGTGAGGTGGTAATGACCCGAGCCGACCATGAAACCGGTACCGACCGTCTGGCCGAGGTGGCGGCAACCCTGGATGCCCAGCTGATTGTCAACGTGCAGGGGGATGAACCGCTGATTGATCCGGCCATGATTGACGAGGCCATTGCGCCTTTACTGGCAGATGGAACGATTGCCATGGGAACCCTGATGGCTCCGTTGCATACGGCTGAAGAACTTTTTAACCCCAATGTCGTCAAGGTGGTGACGGATCGCCGGGGGTTCGCCCTGTATTTTTCCCGCGCACCCATACCCTGGCAACGTGACGCGCCCACGCAGCTGGCCGTGGCGGCGGCACCGGCACTGGGGCGACATGTCGGCCTGTACGTCTACCGCCGGGATTTTCTGCTACGTTATGCCGATCTGGCACCAACGCCGTTGGAGCAGGTTGAAAAGCTTGAGCAGTTGCGGGTGCTGGAGCAGGGGGAGCGGATATATGTTGCTCGCACGACCTGTGTCAGTTTGGGGGTGGATACACCGGAGGATCTCGATCGCGTACGGCAGCTGTTGCGAGAGGAGCAGGCCCGACAGGGTTGAGGAGGACGGCGGCCGGTCTTTGGCGCTTTTATTTTACCGCGTTTGCGGGTATCTTTGACCCTTTGTGCGAAAGAGGCGGCTTCAGGGCCGCTTTCATGATGGTGGCAGACGGGAGAACCTGGTGATGAAAACAAAATTTCTGTTCGTAACCGGCGGAGTGGTGTCGTCCCTTGGCAAGGGTCTGGCGGCTGCCGCCATCGGCGCCCTGATGGAAGCGCGCGGCCTGCGGGTATCCATGCAGAAAATGGATCCTTACATTAATGTTGATCCCGGCACCATGAGCCCGTTTCAGCACGGCGAGGTTTTTGTCACGGACGATGGTGCTGAAACCGACCTGGATCTGGGGCATTACGAGCGTTACACCTCTGCCCGGTTATCACGCAAATCAAACTTTACGACCGGTCAGGTTTACGACAGCGTTATCCGCAAGGAACGCCGTGGCGATTACCTGGGCGGTACGGTGCAGGTGATTCCGCATATCACCAACGAGATCAAGAGCAAGATCATCGACAACGCCCAGGATGTCGATCTGGCCATCGTCGAGGTGGGCGGTACCGTTGGCGATATCGAATCGCTCCCGTTTCTTGAAGCCATTCGCCAGTTCCGGACGGACTTGGGTTCGGAAAATGTGCTCTACATTCACCTGACCCTGGTGCCCTATCTGGCCAGTGCCGGCGAGCTCAAAACCAAGCCGACTCAGCACAGTGTCAAGGAATTGCGCGAAATCGGCATTCAGCCGGACATTCTGCTGTGTCGTTGTGATCGCGAGATACCGCGCGACATGAAGAGCAAGATCGCCCTGTTCTGCAATGTGCGCGAAGAGGCCGTTATCACCGCCCGCGATGTTGCCTCTATCTACGAGGTGCCGGTGGTCTATCACGATCAGGGGCTCGATGAGCGTATTGTCGACGGGCTTAACATCTGGACCAAGGCGCCGGATCTGAATCCTTGGAAGGAGATTGTCCGGCGCATCAAGGAGCCGGCCGGTCGCACCAGCATTGCCATCGTTGGCAAGTACGTCGAACTGACCGAAAGCTACAAATCGCTGGCCGAGGCGTTGATTCACGGCGGCATCGCCAATGACTGCCGGGTCGAGCTGAAGTATGTCGATTCCGAGGCACTGGAGCGTCATGGCATCGGAGATATCTTTGCCGATGTGCAGGGGATTCTGGTGCCGGGAGGTTTCGGCGAACGGGGCAGCGAGGGCAAGACGGCGGCCATTCGCTATGCGCGCGAGAACAATCTGCCGTTTTTCGGCATCTGTCTCGGCATGCAGATGGCCGTGGTGGAGTTCGCCCGCAATGTCTGCAAACTTGAAGACAGCTATTCGGCCGAGTTCCGCGCCGAGGCCAAAAATCCGGTGATCCACATCATGGAGGAGCAGAAGCGGGTGACGGGCAAGGGCGGCACCATGCGGTTGGGTGCTTACCAGTGTGATCTGGCGGAGGACAGCCTGGCGCGCCGAATCTATGGCCAGAAAACCATCTTCGAACGCCATCGTCACCGCTACGAATTCAATAACAGCTATCGTGAACAACTGCAGCAGGGCGGATTGCGGATCTCCGGCCTGAACCCGGAAAACGACCTGGTCGAGATTGTCGAACTGCCGGACCATAGCTGGTTTCTGGCCTGCCAGTTTCATCCGGAGTTCCGCTCGCGGCCGATGGAGCCGCATCCGTTGTTCGAGTCCTTTGTCGGTGCCTGCCTGGCTCGCAGTCGCGGAGGCAAGTCATGAGCACGCCCGCGCCTGTGCAGGTGGGGTCGCTGACCATTGGCGGCAACCGGCCGCTGGTGCTGATTGCCGGCCCCTGTGTGCTGGAGGACCTCAATACCGCCTGTCGTATCGCCGAGACGTTGCAGGAGCAATGCGGACGCTTGGGAATTTCGCTGATCTTCAAAGGTTCCTACGATAAGGCCAATCGCACCTCGGTGAACGCCTATCGCGGTCCCGGTCTGGAAGAGGGGCTTCGCATTCTGGCGCAGGTCAAGGAGCGCTTCGGTTTGCCGGTGCTGTCGGATGTGCACGAGGTCAGCCAGATCGATAGTGCTGAACAGGTGCTCGATGTTATTCAGATTCCGGCTTTTTTGTGCCGTCAGACCGATTTGCTGGTGCGGGCTGGCCGCAGCGGCAAGGTGGTCAATGTCAAGAAGGGGCAGTTTCAGGCGCCCTGGGATATGAAGCATGTGGTGGGCAAGCTGGCCTCTACCGGTAATGAGCAGATTGTTCTGACGGAACGGGGTGCCAGTTTCGGTTATAACAATCTGGTGGTGGATATGCGGTCGCTTCTGATCATGCGTCAGCTGGGTTATCCCGTGGTCTTCGATGCCACCCATGCGGTGCAGTTGCCGGGCGGCAATGATGGCAGTTCCGGCGGTCAGCGCGACTATGTTGGCGCTCTGTCGCGTGCGGCCGTGGCCACGGGGATCGATGGCCTGTTCTGGGAGGTGTACGAAGATCCCGACTGCGCCCGCTGCGACGGACCAAATTCGCTGTATCTGCGCGATCTTCCGCGCTTATTGGCGCCACTGCTGGAGATTGACGCGCTGGTGAAGCGCCTATGATGGCCTGGGATGAGCTGATCACCAATGCCTGCGACACCCTGCGTATCGAGGCACAGGCCGTGCTGGCCCTGCAGCAGCGTATCGGCGAGAGCTTCTGCCGAGCGGTGGAGCTGCTTGCTGCCTGCGAAGGGCGGGTGGTGATCACCGGCATGGGCAAATCGGGGCTGATCTGTCAGAAAATCGCCGCGACCATGGCTTCGACAGGTACGCCGGCCTTTTTCCTTCATCCGGCCGAGGGTATTCATGGTGACCTTGGTATGCTGATGAAGGGTGATGTGGTGGTGGCGGTATCGAATTCGGGCGAAACCGAGGAAATCGTCCGCATTCTGCCGGTAATCAAACGCCTGGGCCTGAAACTGGTGGCCATGACCGGCAATCCTGCCAGCAGCCTGGGTCGCGCCGGCGATGTAACGCTCGATATCTCCGTCGAGCGTGAAGCCTGTCCGTTGGGGCTGGCACCGACGGCCAGCACGACCGCTACCCTGGCCATGGGTGATGCTCTGGCGGTGGCGCTGCTGAAGCTGCACGATTTCAAGCCGGAGGATTTCGCCCTGTTTCATCCTGGCGGTACCTTGGGCAAGAGGTTGCTGCTGCGGGTGGAGGATCTGATGCACAGCGGTGAGGCCATCCCGCTGGTGGGGCTGCAGACTCCGGTGCAGGAGGCGCTGTTTGAGATCACCAGTAAAAAACTGGGCGTGACCGGCGTGATTGATGATGTGGGCGCGCTGGTTGGTGTTTTTACCGATGGCGATCTGCGCCGCTGTCTCAGGGACAGTCTGAGCTGCCTGGAGAAAACCATGGAGCAGGTCATGAGTCGGCAGCCCAAAAGGATTCTGCGCGACAATCTGGCGGCCAAGGCCTTGCAGCATATGGAACAATACCAGATTACCTCACTGTTTGTCTTTGATCAGCCGGATGATCGGCGGCCAGTCGGCATTCTGCATCTGCACGATCTGCTCAAGGCGGGAGTTGTCTGATGATCCGTGAACGTATGCGCAACATCCGCCTGCTGCTGCTTGATGTAGATGGCGTACTGACCGATGGCCGCATTATCTACGACCATAACGGCGTCGAGACCAAGCAGTTTCATGTGCGTGACGGGCATGGGTTGAAACTGCTGCAACGGGCCGGCATTCAGGTCGGCATCATTACCGGCCGGCAGTCGGAGGTGGTGGCTCTGCGGGCCCGCGAACTGGGCATCGAGCTGGTGTTTCAGGGGGCCAAGAACAAGCTGGAACCCTTCAGGCGGATTCTGCAGCAGACCGGTCTGCTGCCGGAGCAGGTGGCCTATGCCGGTGACGACCTGATCGATCTGCCGGTTTTGCGGCAGGTGGGTTGTGCCTTCACTGTGGCCGATGCGGTCGAGGAGCTGTTCCCCTATGTCGATTACGTCACCCGTCGACCGGGGGGCGCTGGTGCCGTGCGCGAAATCTGCGATCTGCTGCTGAAACAGTCCGGCTGCTGGAGCGAGGTGACGGCGCGCTATTTTGCCGAGGTCGCGGAGTAGTCTGCCATGGTGCGCCAACGGGTCCGGCTTGTGCTGCTGTGGCTGTTTATTGTGCTCTGTGGCGCGACCCTGGTGACGGTGCTGCTTGGCCGCCGGGCGCCGCCACTGTCTGATCCTGTCGAACAGGGAGACGTCCTGGCCGATGCTGCTTTGCAGCATTTCCAGTACAGTGAAATCCGTGATGGTCGGACCTTCTGGAGTCTCGAAGGGGAGACGGCTTTGTACCAGCTGGAGCTGGACCGGGTGGAATTGCAGCCGGTGACACTGATTTTGCCGCAGGCCGACGGTATCCTGCGGCTTGTGGCGCAAAGCGGCACGGCCTGGCCGAACGAACAGCGGATCACGCTGGAGGGCGCGGTGGAACTGACCCGTCCGGACGGCTACCGGGTACGCTGTGACCGGTTGCTCTTTGAGGGTACGGTTGGTAGCGAGGGCCAGCTGTCCAGCGATGCGGCGGTGGAACTGAGTGGGCCGCAACTGCAGTTGAGTGGCAGCGGTTTGCGTTACGATCTGGCGCAGCGCCAGTTACACTTGCAACAGGCGGTGCGGGCGACGCTGGTTCCCCGCCCTCAAGAGGCAAGGAGATAGGGCGAATGGGAAGCAAAAAATCTGAGCGACGGCGCTTTTGGCTGGTGGCGGTTGTTTTGCTGGGATTGCTGGCCGGGTCCGGCTGGGCGGCGCAAGAGGGCCAGATTCAGCATGATAGCGGTTTGCCGGTGCAGGTGGTGGCCAATCAGTTGCAGGTCGATGATGTGCGCGGTCTGTTTGTGTTCAGTGGTCAGGTGCAGGCACGGCAGGATCAGGCGACGATTTATGCCGACAAGCTGACGGTGTTCTATCAGCAGCAGGGCAGCAAGCGCCAGATCGAACGGGTCCTGGCTGAAGGGGCTGTGCGGATTGTGCAACTTGATCGGGTGGCTTATGGGGAACGGGCCGAGTTCTTTGTCGCCGAGGCCCGCATTGAGCTTGGCGGTACCCCGCGTGTGGTGCAGGGCGAGAACGAGGTGGCCGGCGAAACCATCCGCCTCTACCTCAACGAGCGGCGCAGCCAGGTGGAAGGAGGCAGCCAGCAACGGGTACGGGCCATCTTCGTGCCGGAGCACGGGGACGCCTCCTGATGCCGGTTTCGCTGTCGCGCAGCTGTCTGCGGGCCGAGGGTCTGCACAAGTGCTATCGCCGGCGCTGCGTGGTGCAGGCTGTCGATCTGTGCCTCCATAGTGGCGAGGTGGTCGGTCTGCTCGGGCCCAACGGGGCGGGAAAAACCACCTCGTTCTACATGATTGTCGGGCTGGTACGACCCGATCAGGGGCGTATCCTGCTGGATGAACAGGACATGACCGACTGGCCCATGTACCGCCGGGCCTTGGCCGGAGTCGCTTATCTGCCGCAGGAAGCCTCGGTTTTCCGCAAAATGACGGTGCGGCAGAACCTGCTGGCCATTCTGGAATATCATGTGGCCGGTCGCCAGCAGCGTCAGCAGCGTCTTGAAGCCTTGCTGAGCGAGTTCCGCCTGGAGCAGGTTGCCGACAGTTACGGATACGCGCTGTCGGGTGGTGAGCGAAGACGTACGGAAATTGCGCGCGCACTGGTAATCGACCCGCGTTTTATTTTGCTCGATGAGCCCTTTGCCGGGATCGATCCGCTGGCTGTCAACGATATCCAGATTCTGATTGCCGGGCTGAAAAGCCGTGGAATTGGTGTGCTGATCTCCGATCACAATGTGCGCGAAACCCTCGGGGTTTGTGACCGGGCCTGCATCCTCAGCGCCGGCACGGTGCTGGAACAGGGAACGCCCGAGCAGATTGCCACCAGTGAGCGGGCCCGCGAAATCTATCTGGGCCAGGATTTCCGACTGTGAAAAGTTGCGGTGCCGTACTAGGATGGTGGCAGGAACCCTGTATGGGCTTTCCTGCGCCGGCCTGGACCGGCTGAGGGTAAACAAGGGAGCGCCATGGCCATCGAACTGCGTCAGCAACTCAAACTCAGTCAGCAGCTGATCATGACACCGCAGCTGCAGCAGGCAATCAAGCTGCTGCAGATGTCGCGGCTGGAGCTTGAGGAGGTGGTCAACCAGGAACTCGAAGAGAATCCAGTGCTGGAAATCGGTCAGCAGCAGGACAACGATGACGCCCGTGGCGACGAGGCGCCGGTGGTTGGCGAGGCGGTAAGCGCCGCTGAAGAGGCGGCTGCGGCCGAAACTACCCGCGAGGTCAGCGAAGCTGACGGCCTGGCTCAGATCGATGATTGGCAAAGCTACCTGCAGGGCTTCAGCCAGGGTGGCAGTATGACGGAAAACTTTGACGATGACGATTATCCGTCTTATGAAAACCTGCTTACGACCAAGACCACTCTGTGTGATCATCTGCAGTGGCAACTCAAGCTGTCGCGTCTGCCAGACGCATTGCAACAGATTGGTCTGGTATTGATCGGTAACCTTGATGACAATGGCTATCTGCGCTGCTCTCTTGATGAGTTGGCGGCTCAGTGTCAGGCGGAACTGCATCAGGTGGAGCAGGTGCTGGCTGTGGTGCAGCAGTTCGATCCGCCAGGCGTGGCTGCCCGCAATCTGGCTGAGTGTTTGCAGTTGCAGTTGCGGGCACTGGGACTGAAGGATTCCCTGGCCGAGCGCATCATCTGTCGCCACGCTCGCGAGTTGGAAGAACGCCGTTATAGCGCCATTGCTCGTCAGTGCCGGGTCAGTGTCGAAGAGGTGCTCGATGCTGCTCGGTTGTTGGCCACCCTCGATCCGCAACCGGGCAGTCAATTCGGTGGTGGCGATGTGCACTACATCACTCCGGATATTTTCGTCCACAAGGTGGGTGATGAGTACCTGGTGTCGCTGAATGACGATGGTTTGGCCAATCTGCGGATCAGCTCCTATTATGCCAATCTGTCGGGCAAGCAGATTGACGCGCAGACCAACGAGTATATTCAGGAGAAGATGCGTGGCGCCCTGTGGCTGATCAAAAGTATTCACCAGCGTCAGCGCACCATCTACCGTGTGACTAAAAGTATCGTCAAGTTCCAGCGTGATTTTTTCGATCATGGCATCAGTTATCTCAAGCCGCTGGTGTTGCGCGATGTGGCCGAGGATGTCGAGATGCACGAGTCGACCATCAGCCGGGTAACCACCAATAAATATGTTCAAACCCCTCAAGGGCTGTTTGAGCTGAAATATTTTTTCAACAGCAGTATCAATACCGACGAAGGCGATACCATTGCTTCGGAGGCGGTCAAATGCCGGATTCGCGACCTGGTTGCGGCCGAGAATCCGAAAAAGCCGTATTCAGATCAGAAAATCGTTGAGCTGCTCAGAGCGGACGGAATTGACATCGCCCGCCGAACTGTTACAAAATACCGGGAAATGCTGGGAATTCGTTCATCAACGGCGCGTAGGCGCTTATTTTAATCTTCCCTTGCGGGAAGCCCGACAGGAGGTTGACCTTATGCAGATTGCCGTCACGTTCCGGCATATGGATTCCAGTGATGCCCTGCGCAGCTATGCGGAGGAAAAGCTTGGCCGTGTTCACAAGTACATTGATGAACCCATCGATGCGCAGGTTGTGCTGACGGTGGAGAAGAAGATCCGTCACAATGCCGAGGTGACCCTGGTGGCCAAGGGGATCACGATCAAGGCTTCGGCCGAGGTCACTGACGACATGTATGCTGCCCTTGATGCCGTGGTCGATAAGATCGAACGTCAGCTAAAACGTTACAAGGAAAAGCTGAAAAGTCATACGCCGCGTAAGGGTAAGAGCCGTGACGTTACCAAAAGCATCATCGAGGCGGCCAGTATCGACGATTTCAGCGGCGAGCCGCGTGTGGTCAAAACCAGCAGCTTTTCTGTCAAGCCCATGTCCGTCGATGAGGCGGTCATGCAGATGGATCTGATGCACAAGGATTTTCTGGTGTTTACCGACGATGCCACCGAAGAGGTGAATGTCATTTATCGTCGTGCGGACGGTAACTATGGCCTGATTGTTCCCCAGAAGTAATCTGTTTCTCACGGGCTCTGGACGATGCGTGCCGGAGCCCGTTTTTTCTGTAGATGAGCCATGCGTATTGTTGAATTGCTCGACCCGGTGGCTGTTGAAGCCGACCTCAGTTGCCGGGGCAAGGACCAGGCCCTGGAGCAGATGACCGAGGTGCTGTTGCGTGCCGCGCCCGGACTTGGCCGTGAGGCGGTTCTGCAGGTATTGCGGGAGCGTGAACGGCTTGGCAGTACCGGTATCGGCGAGGGGGTGGCGATCCCCCACGGTAAGCTTAAAACGGTCGATCGCCTTTTGCTGGCTTTCGGTCGCAGCCGCGCCGGGGTTGATTTCGACTCGATGGATGGCAAACCGGCGCATCTGTTTTTTCTGCTGCTGGCACCGGAGGATTCGGTCAGTATTCATCTGAAAACCCTGGCGCGTATTTCCAAGTTGCTCAAGGACGCGCAGGTGCGTGCGCAGCTGATGGCGGCCCGCGACGCCGCGGAATTGTACGAAATCATCCGCACCGGCGATCCGGCCTAGGACGTCGCAGCGGCAAGGGGAGCGGAATTATGGCACAGCTGACGGTGCGGTCGTTGCTGGAGGAGGAGGATACCGGCCTGGAGCTGGAGGTGCTCTCCGGCTTCGACGGGTTGGACAAGAATATTGCCTCCCACCGCATTCAGAAGCCGGGTCTGGCGCTGGCTGGCCATTACAACTACCTGCACCCGAATCGGTTGCAGATTCTTGGTTCCACCGAACTGAGCTACCTGGAAAAACTCTCGCCCGAGGTTGCCGAGAGCAATGTCGAGCAGCTGTGTGCCCTGGGTTTTTCCTGTTTTGTCATCACCAAGGGACAGATGGCACCGCCGGTTTTGCTGGAAAAGACCGCCCGCTATTCCATCCCCCTGTTGCGTACCGAGATGAAAAGCTCGGCATTTATCTCCCTGATCAGCCGTTTTCTCGAAGAGCGGTTGTTGCCCTCGACCAGCGTCCATGGTGTGCTGGTCGATGTCTTCGGTGTTGGTGTGTTGCTGGTGGGCCAAAGCGGCATCGGCAAGAGCGAATGCGCCCTTGATCTGGTGCTGCGTGGTCATCGCCTGGTGGCCGACGATGTGGTGCGGGTGCGCACCAAACTGCCGGCTGTGCTTTTTGGCGAAGGCAGTGATCTGCTGCACTACCACATGGAGGTGCGTGGTCTGGGCATCATCAATATCAAGCATCTGTTTGGTGTCGCCGCCATTCGCGAGCGCAAAAAGATCGATCTGGCTATCGAACTGCTGGAATGGCAGGAAGGTGCCAGCTACGACAGACTGGGGCTTGATGAGCAGTTTTACGAGCTGCTCGACATCCGTATTTCGCTGCTGAAGATACCGGTCTGTCCCGGTCGCAACATCTCGACACTGATTGAGGTGGCGGCCCGCAACCAACTCCTTAAGGAAATGGGCTACAACAGCGCACGGGAGTTCCAGGACCGGCTGGAAAAACGCATGGCCGAAATGGCCCAGCTGCATTCCCATCTGATTATCGGTGACAGTCTGGAGTAAGGGATGCGTTTCATTGTGATCACCGGGCTCTCCGGCAGTGGCAAATCGACAGCGGCGCGGGTGCTGGAAGACGAGGGTTTTTCTGTCATCGACAATTTTCCGCTGGCGTTGTTGCCCCAGTTTCTCCAGTTGCAGCAGGAGGGTGGTGCTTCGCACCAAGTTGGGGTAGCGCTGGTGATGGATGTGCGCAATCCTCAGTTCATGGATGGCGCCAGCACCGGTCTGGCGGCGGTGAAGCAGGCCGGTTATGTGCTGGAGGTCTATTTTTTTGATGCCGGCGACGAGGTGCTGTTGCGGCGTTTTTCCGAAACCCGCCGCCGCCATCCCCTGAGCGGCAGTGAGGGGCTGCCGGCCGCGCTGGAGCGGGAACGCAGTCTGTTGCAGCCCTTACGCCGCCAGGCCACGGTGGTGTTCGATACCAGTGCTCTGACCGTTCATGAACTGCGTGCCGCGGTATTGCGTCAGTTGCATGGTCATGTCGAGCGGGCCGTGCCTCTGGTGGTCCGCCTGGAATCCTTTGGTTTTCGCTACGGTCTGCCTCTCGAAGCTGATTTGGTGATCGACGTGCGCTTTCTGCCCAATCCCTATTATGAACCCCAGCTGCGGCCCTTTTCCGGTCGTGACGCGCCGGTGCGGGAATTTGTGCTCCAGCAGCCCCTGTGCCGGGCCTTTGTTGAGCGCACGCGCGATTATCTGGGTTTTTTGCTGCCGCATTACCGGCAGGAGGGCAAGAGCTATCTGACGGTGGCCATTGGCTGTACCGGCGGCCGCCATCGCAGTGTCGCCCTGGTTGAGGAGTTGCACAGATGTCTGGCCGAGCAGGGGACAACCGTACGTCTGGTGCATCGTGATCTGGTCAAGGAGGACGGATGATCGGATTGCTGGTGATCACCCATGGTACCCTGGCCCAATCCCTGCTCGATGCCGCTGCAACCATCGTCGGGCCGCTGCCGGCCGCGGCGGCGCTGGGGGTTGAACGCGGGCTCGACAGTGCCGAACTGGAACGGCGCTTTGAAACGCTGTTGACTCAACTTGACGACGATGGTGCAGGGGTGCTGGTGCTGACGGACATGTTCGGTGGCACGCCCGCTAATCTGGCCGCCCGTCATCTGCCGTTGCGCCGGATGGAAATCCTCAATGGTGTCAATTTGCCGATGTTGCTCAAGTGTGCCTCCTGCCGTGGGGACATGGAGATTGAGGCGCTGGCTGATTATTTGGTGGGTTACGGCCGTGAGGCTATTGTCAGCACCCGTTCGGTGCTGCGGCGCAGGGAGTGACGGATGGCGCTGGTGCTGGCGCGGGTTGATAACCGTCTGATTCATGGTCAGGTGCTGGAGGCCTGGGTCCCTTTTGTGCGGGCGGATTACCTGGTGGTAGTCGATGACACGGTGGCCGCCGACCCGTTTCGCAGCCAACTGATGCTGGCGGTGGTGCCGCAGCATCTGCGAGTTGAAATCTGTTCCCAAAGTCAGGTGGCGGTCCTGGTGCAACGCCACCTCGAGCATCATCACAATCTGCTGATACTGTTCGCTACGCCCCAGGACGCCCTGCAGGCTTACGAGCAGGGTTTGCATTTTTCTGAACTCAATTTGGGCAATATGCATCTGATGACCGGCAAACAGTGCCTGTCCTGTACCCTGGCGGTGGACGAAGCCGATATGGCGGTGTTTGATCGCTTGTCGCAGCTTGGTGTGACGGTGCAGGCGCAGTGCATTCCCACCGACCGGGTCCGACGCTGGAACCGCCAGTGCCACTGTCTGGGAGACTAGGGCTATGTCGGTGCTGCAGTGGAGCCTGATGCTGGGGCTGGCGGTGCTGGCCGGTCTTGATCGCACGGCTCTGGCCCAGTTGCAGCTGTGCCGGCCGTTGTTGTGTGGCCCAGTGGCAGGTCTGATTGTCGGAAACTGGCAAGCCGGTCTGCTGATCGGTATGCTGCTTGAGCCCGTTTGGCTGCTGCGTTTGCCGGTCGGTGCCACCGTTGCTCCCGACGATACCCAGGCGACGCTGGCTGCTGTGAGTCTTCATGCCGGTTCCCTGGTCAGTTTTCCGCTGGCCGATCCTGTCAGCCAGGCACTGCTGGCATTGCTCTGTGCCAGTCTGGCCCCCTTGGGGCGCTGCCCCGATATCCTTGCCCGCCATTGCAACGGCCGTCTGGCGCAGCGGGCCCAGGACTTCCTGGCTGCTGGGCAGGTACATGCGGCGCTGCGTTGCCACGGCTGGGGCGCGGTGTTGTTCGCTCTTGCCAGTCTGTGCAGTTTTACATTGCTGTTGCTGCTGGGGCTGGTGACCGCCTGGCTTCTGGGCGAGATGCTGGTCTGGCTGAGGCTGGTACCCGATGGCCGGTTGGCGACAGTCCTGTTGCTGTGCGGGCTCGCAGCCTTGGTGCCGCAGCTGGCGGTACCGCGGGGCGCGCAGCTGTTTTTTGGTGCTTTTGCCGCGACCAGCCTGCTGCTGGCGCTGCTGGGCTGAAGAGAGACAAGACTGTCATGAGGCTTTTGCCTGAGGACCTGGGGCGCTGGTTACGGTTCAGTGCTGCCAGCCTGCTGTTGCCACTGAGCTGGAATTATAAGACCTTCCAGGGGCTTGGCTGTCTGTGGCTGCTGCGCGGGCAGCTGCGTTATCCGGCCGCGGTTCAGCACAAGGAACCCTTGCAGCCCTTTGCCGGTTATTTCAATACCAATGTTTTTCTGGCTCCAGCGGTATTGGCGGCGGTGGTGCGTTTGTACGAAGAGCGCCTGTCGGGTCAGTCGACCCTGATGGCGCCGGAGGCGTTTCTGCGGGCGGTCATGGCACCGGTTGCCGCCGTTGGCGATGCGTTGTTCTGGGGTGGTCTGCGCCCGCTGGTGTTCTGTGCCGCCTTGCTGCTGGCCTGGCTGGGCTGGCCGGGCTGGCCCCTGGTGGTTCTCGCCGGCTTTATTCTGCCGACCTTGCTGGTGCGGCTGCTTGGTAGTCTGCAGGGCTATGGACGGGGGCATCAGGTGGTGATGTTGTTGCAGCACCTGCGTCTGGCCGATCTGGCAATTCGTTGCAAGCAGACGACACTGGTGTTGTTGGGAGCGGGCTGCGCGTTGCTGCTGCATCAGCTCGAACTTGCCAACGGGTTGCTGATCTTGTTGGTGCCGTTGTTGTTTGCTGTCCTGATTCCGTTGCTGGCACTGGTTTTGCGCCGGGGGATTTCGCTTGTGCTGCTGTGGTGGCTGGCGCTGTTGCTGCTGATTCTGTTTTTGCCGGAAGCTGTACCTCCCTTGTCGCAGCGAGGCAACTGAAGCCGCCTGGTGGTTGGCAGGACAGAGCCAGGCCCTGCTGCTGATTCTGGTTTTTGACCAAGAAGGTGAACATGCCTGAAAAAGAATGTGAAATCATCAACCGCCTGGGACTGCATGCCCGTGCCGCGGCCCAGTTTGTTCAGTTGGCCAGTCAGTTCAAGGCCGAAGTGTTCGTGCAGAAGGACGATTTTGAAGTCAACGGCAAAAGTATCATGGGAATTTTGATGCTGGCCGCACCCAAAGGGACCCGCATTCAGGTGCGCACCGAAGGGCCGCAAGCCGACGAGGCCCTGGCGGCGCTGGAGACACTGATTCGTGAACGGTTCGGCGAAGACTAAAGAGCAGTTCTGTTTACAGGGAGTAGCGGCCTCACCCGGCATTGCCATAGGTGAGGTTTATCTGCTCGACCGCCAGCGGATCAGCGTGGTGGAACAACAGATAGGACCCGAGCATCTTGATGCCGAGGTGGCTGCCTTCAGCGCGGCTGTAGAACTGACCCGCCTTCAGCTAGAGCAGGTGCAGGAGCAACTGCGACAAAACTGTCAGCAAGAACCCTTTCATATCATCGATACCCAGCTGTTGATTCTGCGTGATCCCCTGCTTTATGAGGCGACCATCGTGCGTATTCGTCAGCTGCAGATCAACGCTGCCGGCGCGCTCAAACAGGTATTGCAGGAATTGCTGCGCACATTCGAAGGCATTGCGGACGAATACCTGCGTGAGCGTGGCAGTGATGTCGAGTTGGTGGGCGAACGCATCCTGCGCAACCTGCAGGGCCACGAGCAGCCGCGTGTTGCCCGACTGGAACGCCGCTCGGTCATTGTTGCCCACGATCTGTCGCCCGCCGATACCTGTCAGCTTGACCGTGTCCAGGTGGTCGCCTTCGTGACCGACCTGGGAGGTCGTACCTCCCATACCGCCATTCTGGCGCGCTCCCTTGATATCCCGGCAGTGGTTGGTCTTGAACGTGTTACCCAGCAGCTGCCGGCTGGCGCACCGGTGATTATCGACGGCAACAGTGGCCTGCTGATCGCCTATCCGACGGCCGAAACCCTGCGACAGTACCTGGAAAAAAAACGGCGCTACGAGTTTTACCAGAAGCAATTACAGGTCTATCGTGATTTACCGGCCTGTACCCGTGACGGGGTCTCTATCCGCCTGCAAGCCAATCTGGAGTTTTTGCAGGAGGCCGAACCGGCACGGCGCAATGGTGCCGAAGGAGTGGGGCTGTTGCGCACTGAATTTATGTACATGGCTCGGCAGCAGCCGCCGGACGAGGAGGAACAGCTGCAGGCTTATCGCCAGATTCTGGCCAGCTTTCGGCCCGATCCGGTGACCATCCGTACCCTGGATGTCGGTGGTGACAAGTTTGCCAGCGGCATCTGTCTGGCCGATGAGGCCAATCCGGCCATGGGGCTGCGTTCTATCCGTCTGTCGCTATGGGAACAGCGCCTGCTGCGCCAGCAGTTGCGCGCTATCTTGCGCGCTTCGGCCGAGGGCCCGGTGCGGCTGATGTTCCCGATGATCTCCGGCTTGTCTGAGGTGCGCCAGTGTCGCGCCCTGCTCGATGAGGTGATGGCGGAGCTGCGTCTTGAGGGGCATTCTTTTGATGCCCGCTTGCCCGTCGGCATCATGGTAGAAACTCCTTCAGCCGTTTTTCTGGCGGATGTTCTGGCCGAAGAGGTCGATTTCTTCTCCATAGGTACCAATGACTTGATTCAGTACTGTCTGGCGGTTGATCGCAGTAACGAACATGTCGCCTACCTGTACGAACCGTTCCATCCCGCCATTCTGCGTGCTCTCACCCAGGTGGCTGACGCCGCTCATCAGGCCGGTATTGGCCTGAGTGTCTGCGGTGAAATGGCGGGAGAACCCATGTTCAGTATTGTGTTGCTGGCGTTGGGTTATCGTGAGTTGTCGATGAATAGCAGTGGTATTTCGCGTGTGAAAAAGATGGTGCGGCAGTGGGACAGTCACAGCAACAGCGTCCTGCGTGAAACCCTGCTGCGCCAGAAAACGGCGGCCGATGTGCTGCGCTGCCTGCAGCAGCAGCTGGCGAGTGCCTTCCCCGAGGCGGTGCCGGAACTGGATTATTAGCAGGCGGCCTGCCCTCCCCGTGCGATTTCAGCTGAAACCCAGGTCGCGGTGGTATCGGATCGCGCGCCGGCCAGCTGTTGCTTCACCATTCCGGCCGGACTGCCGCTGGTTGCTGCCGGGACGTTTTTCTTCGCGAGATGGCGCGATTAAGCTGTTGCCGGCATCGGCCTGTTCCCGTATACTCCCCGTCTGATTTTCCCTACAGAAAGGAACTTGCGCCCATGCCAATGACCGATTTCATGTTCACGTCCGAATCCGTCAGTGAAGGCCATCCCGATAAGATGGCGGATCAGATCTCCGACGCCATTCTCGACGCCATTCTGGCCCAGGATAAAACAGCCCGTGTCGCCTGTGAAACCCTGATTACCACCGGCATGGTCATGCTTGCCGGTGAGATCACCACCCATGCCCGCATCGACCACGCCGATGTTGTGCGTCAGACCATTCGTGAAATCGGCTATGTCAGTTCGCAGATGGGATTCGATGCCGATACCTGCGCCGTGATGACCAGTCTTGATCGGCAGTCGCCTGATATCTCCCAGGGCGTGACCGAGGGACAGGGCCTGCATCTGGAGCAGGGCGCCGGCGATCAGGGTTTGATGTTCGGCTATGCCTGCATTGACACACCGCAGCTGATGCCGATGCCGATAGTATTTGCCCACGAACTGACCAAACGGCTGGCTCAGGTGCGCAAGGAAGGCATTCTCGATTTTCTGCGGCCAGACAGCAAGTCACAGGTCTCCATCCAGTATATTGACGATAAGCCGACGCGGATTGATGCCGTGGTGCTTTCTACCCAGCATACGCCCGAGGTTTCTCAGCGCCAGATTGAGGAAGCTGTGATGGAGGAGGTGATCAAAAAGGTACTGCCGGCCCAGCTGCTCGATGGCGGAACCAAATATTTTGTGAATCCGACGGGGCGCTTTGTCATCGGCGGCCCCATGGGTGACTGCGGCCTGACCGGTCGCAAGATCATTGTTGACACCTATGGTGGTCAGGGCTCCCATGGTGGCGGGGCTTTTTCCGGCAAGGATCCGTCCAAGGTCGACCGTAGCGCCTCCTACATGGGACGCTACGTTGCCAAGAATGTGGTCGCCGCTGGCTTGGCTGACAAGTGTGAGGTCCAGGTGGCCTATGCCATTGGTGTGGCCGAGCCGGTTTCGGTCATGGTTAACGCCTTCGGCACCGGGCGCATTCCGTCCAATGAAATCGCTCGTATTGTGCTGGAGGAGTTCGACCTGCGGCCAGCTGGCATTATCCGTACCCTCGATTTGCTGCGGCCGATTTATCGCCAGACTGCCGCATACGGCCATTTTGGTCGCGAGTTGCCGGATTTCACTTGGGAACGCACCGATCGCGTCGAATCGCTGCGCAGCCGCGCCGGGCTCTGACGGGCCGCCGACGGATACCAGTCAGAAAAGGCGGCCCTCAAAGGTCGCCTTTTCTGTACCTCCCGGGTCAGGAACGTACCGATGAAGGTTGCTGTGCCGCCCCAACTGGCGCTTTTGGTGCCGGTCTGGAATGAGGCGGCTGTTCTGCCGGTTTTGTTCGATGAGGTGCTGCGTCAGCAGGGGGTGGCACTGGAACTGGTGTTCAGTGACGGCGGTTCCAGCGATGCTAGCTGTCAGCTGATTCGGCGTTTCGCCGTCCGTTGTCCCTATCCATGCCGTCTGGTGTGTGGCGCCCGCGGCCGGGCCGCGCAGCTGAACCTGGCGGCGCTCCACAGTCAGGCCGCCGTGTTGCTCTTTGTACATGCCGACAGCCGTTGGCCTGATGCTACCGCGCTGTGCCAGGCGCTGGCGGCTTATCGCGCGTGGCGGCGGGAGTACCCTGCGCTGCCCCTGGCCGGCCGTTTCCGCCTCAGTTTCGATGAGCCGGGCTGGCGCTATCACCAGCTGGCGCGCAAGGCGGCCGTGGCGGCTCCCGGTGCCGTGCTGGGCGATCAGGGATTCATGCTTGAGCGCTCCTGCTGGCAGCGGCTGGGCGGCTTTGCCGAGGATTGGCCGGTGCTGGAAGATGCCGAGCTGGCCCAGCGGCTCGGTTGTCAGGGTCGCTGGTTCTGTTTTGAGGCTTTGATTCAGACCCGCGCCTGTCGCTATCGCCGTGAAGGTTATTGGCGACGGCGCTGGCGTAATGCCATGCTGCTTTTGCTGGCTGCCAGTAATCGCCCTGACTGGCTCTGGCCTTGGTTGGGCAGTTATACGACGGCTGCGGTGCAGACCGCTGGCAACAGGGCGCTTCCATCGCTGGCTCAGCTTTTTTCCCAGAGGGCTTTCTGGTACCACTGGGGGGGGCGACTGGCTGGCTATGGCTGGTATCCCCGCTGGCTGCTGACCGGTCGGCACCCCAGCGCCGATTGCTGGCAACCGCGCGAACCGGCCACCACCACGCTGCTGGCCCTGCTGTGCTGGTTGGCCAGCGCCCTGTGGGCTTTCATCTACTGGCCTGTCCGGTTGTCCGGGCAGGCATCACCTGTAACCAAGGGAGACACCCATGACAACTCAACGACCGGCCTATCATGTCCGGGATCTGGCCCTGGCTGACTGGGGGCGTAAGGAAATCACTATTGCCGAATCGGAAATGCCTGGCCTGATGGCCGTGCGCGAAGAGTACCGTAGCAGCAAGCCTCTTAAGGGTGCGCGTATTGCCGGATCATTGCACATGACCATCCAGACGGCGGTATTGATCGAAACCCTGGTCGATCTGGGTGCCGAGGTGCGCTGGGCCAGTTGCAATATTTTTTCCACTCAGGATCATGCCGCTGCCGCCATTGCCGCCAGTGGTGTGCCGGTGTTTGCCTATAAGGGAGAAAGCCTCGAAGAGTACTGGGAGTTTACTAAATTGGCGCTGTCCTTTCCTGACGGGCCGAATCTGATTGTCGACGATGGCGGGGATGCCACCCTGCTGGTGCATCGCGGAGTGGAGCGCGAGCAGGCCTTTGAGGCCTCTGGTGTGATGCCAGCAATCAGCAGCGGCCATGAGGAGCTGGCCATCGTCGATCGCCTGCTTAACCGCACCCTGCAGGAGGATCCGCAGTACTGGCGCCGACTGGCGCGCAACCTGGTGGGTGTGAGCGAAGAAACCACCACCGGCGTGCATCGCCTGTATCAGATGGCGCGGGACGGCAAGCTGATGTTTCCGGCCTTCAATGTCAACGACAGTGTGACCAAGAGCAAGTTCGACAATCTTTATGGCTGCCGTGAATCCCTTATCGATGGCATCAAGCGGGCGACGGACGTGATGGTGGCTGGTAAGCGCTGTGTTGTGCTCGGTTATGGTGATGTTGGCAAGGGCTGCGCCCAGGCTTTTCGCGGCATGGGGGCGTTGGTGAGTGTGACGGAGATTGATCCCATTTGCGCCCTGCAGGCATGCATGGAAGGTTTCGCTGTCGTGGATATGGACGAGGCCTGCCACTGGGGTGATATCTTTGTAACCACCACCGGCAATGTCGATGTCATTACCCGCAGCCATCTGGACCAGATGAAGGATCAGGCCATTGTCTGCAATATCGGGCACTTTGACTCGGAAATTCAGGTAGATTCCCTGATTGGCGATTCCCGCCTGAAGTGGCACGAAATCAAGCCGCAGGTTGATCAGATCGAGTGGCCCGACGGTAAACGCATCACCCTGCTGGCCAAAGGCCGGCTGGTCAATCTGGGTTGTGCCACCGGCCATCCCAGCTTTGTCATGAGCAACAGCTTTGCTAATCAGGTGCTGGCGCAGATGGAGCTGTGGCAGAACCATGCCCGTTATGACAAACAGGTTTATGTGCTGCCGAAGATTCTTGACGAAAAGGTGGCGCGGTTGCATCTGGCCAAGCTTGGAGCGAAGCTTACCCGCCTGACCGATCAGCAGGCGGCCTATCTTGACCTGCCGCTGGATGGCCCTTACAAGCCGGAGCATTACCGCTATTAGTCACGAATTGGCTATGGAATCGCACAGCGAGGAAAGACAGCACAGGGGCGCTGCCGCGAGGGCAGATGCCCCTGTGCTGTCTTGACGGCCTGCAGAACCGGCGTTGCTAGTCGCGGGTGGACAGGATCAGCAGCCCGGCCAGGGTCAGGAAGATCAGGTTGGCGGCCCAGGCGCTGACGAGGGGTGGCAGCCGACCGGCATAGCCGAGCGCCAGCAGGGTGGAGTGCAGCACGAAATACCCGGCGCCGATCAGGATGCTGATCGAGATGCCGAGTGCCAGATGCAGATTGCGTGATTTCTGCAGAGCAAAAGGGATGGCCAGCAGTGCCATGATCAGGCAGGTGAAAGGTGCTGCCAGGCGGCTGTGGAAATCGACCTGATAGCGGCCGGCATCGAGACCCTGGGCGGCGACCTTGTGACTTAATCGGCGCAGGCTGGCCAGGTCGAGTTCATCTGTTTTGGAATTTTCAACTGCAAAATCAGCGGGTTGGTAATCGATAGGCAACACCAGCTGGTCGAGCAGGCGCTCATCGAGCAGACCGCCACTGGCGGGATCGAATCGGCGGCTGACAACGCCGCTGGCCAGCCATTGTCCGGCGACGAAGGAGGCGCTGGTCGCGTCGATGCGCTCATGCAGGCGTAGCTGATCGTCAACCAGAAACAGGGTCAGACCCTGCAACCGGGCCTGTTCCGGCAGGGCCAGCTGAATGTGGCAGAGGCTGGTGGGACTGCGCAGCCACAGGTTTTCGCGCTGGGTCGGGGTGGCGCTTTTGCCCTTGACCTCGACCTGCAGGATGAAGTTGGCTTGCTTGACGCCGCCCGGTACCAGATATTCACTCAGGGCGAAATGGCCGCCGGCCAGCAGCACCGTTGCCAGCAATAGAGGGGCGAGTAGACGTTTCAGGCCGATGCCGCCGGCGCGCATGGCAGTGAGCTCCTGGGACCGCGCCAGTTGACCGAGGGTCAGAAAGACCCCCAGCAGCAGGGCCAGGGGAAACAGCTGGGCGATGATCAGGGGCAGTTTGCTGGCAAAATAGGCGAAATAGAGCGGCAAACGGGCCTGATGTTCGAGAAAATCATCGACCTTCTCGAAAAAATCGATCAGCAGATAGATACCACCGAAAGCGGCCAGTGCCAGACCCGTGGCGCGGGCGAATAGGCTCAGCAGATAGCGTTGAATCAGGGTCATGGCGCGGGCTTTCGTGCGGGGGGCGACGTCAGGGAGCGCGGTCGGCGCCAGCGGCCCAGCAGTGGCCGCTCATGGCAGACGCGTCTAAACAGCAGGCCTCCTGCCAGATAGAACAGCAGATTCGGCGCCCATAGGCTGGCCAGCAGAGGCCAGTTTTTCTCCAGTGCCAGTGTCTTGGCGGCGGAAAGGCTCAGGTAGTACAACAGAAAAATCAAGAGAGCCAGGGCGAAACCGCCGCTGCGTGAACTGCGCTGGTTGCGGACCGCCAGGGCGATGCCGAGCAGGGCAAAGGCCGGCGGACATAACGCCAGGCTGAACCGTTCGTGCAGTTCGGCGCGCCAGCTCCGTTGTTTTTCTGGTGGCAGTTGCGGCAGTCGGGCCAGCAGTTGCGGCAGATTCTGGTAGCGCACGTCGACAGATTCAGCGTCGCTGTCTGTGGCGGGCTGGCGCAGTGACAGGTCGATGTCGTAGCGAGCAAAGCGCAGCAGCTGGTAGCGTTCAGCGTCAGAGCGGTGCAGAACCCCTTGCTCCAGATGCAGCAGCAGATGACCGCTGCCGCTGTCGCTGTGAAGCAGGCCGCGCCGGGCCAGCACGACCAGTGGCTGACGGCCGCTGCGGGCGTCGCTGATGAAAATGCCGTTGAGCTGGCCGCTGGCGCGATCAACCTGGTCGGCATACAGGGTCAGGCCTGTCAGGGGCTGGCTGAAATGCTGGGCTTTGAGAGATAAGGTAACGCCCTCAAGCGCCAGCTGCTGCAGCTGACGCTGCAGGTGGGCCTGACCGGCCGGCTCGGCATAGAGCGTCAGACCGCCAGTAAGCAGGGCAACCACCAGACTGGTCAGCAACACGCCAGAACTCAGCCGCCAAAGACCGATACCGGCGGCTTGAAAAGCAACCAGTTCGCTGTCGCCGCTGAGCCGACCGAATAGCAACAGCACAGCCAGCAGAAAGGCCAGTGGCAGGGTAATCACCAGAAAGGAGGGCATCAGGCTGCCGAACAGGCCCAGCAGGGCAGTCAACGTGATAGGACTGTCGACCACCAGCTCCATCAGTTTGAGCAGGCGTCCCAACAGGATGACGAGGGTAAACAGGCCCAGGCCAAGCATCAGGCTGGTCAGCAGTTCACGCAACAGGTAGCGGTGGATTCGCAGGGTTCGCATAGGCCGGCGATGGTAGTACAGACAACAGGGATTGTAAATGATTCCTTCGGTTTTAACTTGCAGGTGGGCGGACGGCTGTGCTATGAAGTCGCGGTTTCACTTCTTTTTTATCCCGCACGCTTGGACCGCACTGCCGGTGGGGTGTTCACTCAAGGGTGAATGACCGGTTGTGGTTATGGCCAGGCGGAGGATTCAAACCCACTCCAAACGAAGCGAGGAAAGCATGTCCAGCAAAATCACGATGAAACAACTGCTTGAAGCCGGCGTTCATTTCGGTCATCAGACCAAGCGCTGGAACCCGAAGATGAAGCCTTACATCTTCGGCGCCCGTAACGGTATCTACATTATCGATCTGCAGCGCACTGTGCGCTATTTCCGCACCGCTTATGCCTTTGTCAAGAGCGTGATCGAGAAGGGTGACGCGGTGCTGTTTGTCGGTACCAAGAAGCAGGCGCAGGACGCCATCCGCGAGGAAGCCGAGCGCTGCGGCCAGTACTATGTCAACCATCGTTGGCTTGGCGGTATGTTGACCAATTTCGCCACCATCAAGGGCAGTATTGACCGGCTCAAGAAGATTGAAACCATGGCGCAGGATGGTACCTTTGAGTTGCTGACCAAGAAAGAGGTTCTGCAACTCGAGCGCGAACGTCTCAAATTGGAGAAAAACCTTGGCGGCATCAAGGGCATGGGCAAACTGCCTGGCGCCATGTTCGTGATCGATCCGAAAAAGGAAGCCATTGCTGTCTGCGAGGCGAAAAAGCTTGGCATTCCAGTGGTTGCCGTGGTCGACACCAATTGCGATCCGGACGAGATCGACTATATCATTCCCGGCAATGATGACGCTATTCGCGCTATCCGACTGTTCGTGTCAAGCATGGCGGATGCCTGCCTTGAAGGCGGCCAGGCCTACGATGCGGCAGCCTGCCGTGACGAGCAGGAGCAGGAGAAGACCGCCGAAGGTGCTGCGCAGCAGGCCTGATCGGCGGCTTGTAAAAATCTTTTTAAGCGACCGGCGTGCTGGTCGCTTTTTCATGTTCGCTTGAGCATTTTTTTTCTTGCCGGAAGCCGGGGCAAGCGTGCCCCGTTCCGGCCGTACAACAGGAGACGAGACAGATGGCACAGATTACAGCTTCGATGGTGGCGGAACTGCGCAGCAAGACCGGCGCGGGCATGATGGACTGCAAAAAGGCGCTGAACGAGACGGGCGGCGATCTTGAGGCCGCCGTCGACTATCTGCGCAAGAAGGGGCTTTCCGCGGCGGCCAAGAAGTCCGGCCGCGCTGCTGCCGAAGGCGCCATTGTGGCTGCCGGTGCCGGTTCGGCGGGTGTGATCGTCGAGGTTAACGCCGAAACCGATTTCGTGGCCAAGAACGACGCCTTCTGCGCCTTTGCCAAGGGCGTGGCCGAGATTATCCTTCAGCACCGGCCGCAGGATGTTGCAGCGTTGCTGGAACTGCCCTTCCCTGGCAGCAACCGCAATGTCGGTGAGGAACAGGTCCATCAGATTGCGACCATCGGTGAGAATATCAACATCCGCCGTTTCGCCAGTCGCGCCGTTGCGGCGGGCCGGGTGGAATCCTACATCCATGGCGCCGGCAAGATCGGCGTGCTGGTTGAATTGCAGACCGAAGCGGCCGATAATGCGGCGGTGCAGAACGTTGCCCGGCAGCTGGCCATGCATGTGGCCGCCGCCAATCCGCAGTATCTGTGCCGCGAGCAGGTGCCGGCCGATGTCGTCGAGCGCGAAAAAGACATCATGCGGACCAAGGCCATCGAAAGTGGCAAGCCGGCCAATATTGTCGACAAGATCATTGAAGGTCAGGTCAATAAGTTCTTTGGCGAGGTTTGCTTATTGGAACAGGCCTTTGTGATGGACCCCGATACCCGCGTCAGTGCGTTGTTGGCCAACCTGGCTAAAGAGGTTGGCAGCGCGGTCAGCCTGACCGGCTATGACCGCTATCAGCTGGGCGAGGGTCTGGAGCGGCGTGATGACGACTTTGCCGCCGAGGTGGCCGCTCTGACCCAGCAAAAGTAGCCAGCTTGTCGATCAGGGCAGCATCATCGGATAATCGGTAATGCTGCCCTGACTCTGCTGTCTTGCGCCTCTTCCTCCATTTCATCAAGCCTCTTTCCGGTAAAGGCAACCTATGAGCAGCGACAGTCTCCGGCCGAAGTATAGCAAGATTCTGCTAAAACTCAGTGGCGAAGCCCTGGCCGGTGAACACGGCTATGGCATCGATCCCAAGGTGATTCATGGCATTGCCGACGAAGTGCGCGAGGTGGTCGAACTGGGCGTTCAGGTGGCCCTGGTGATCGGCGGCGGCAATATCTTTCGTGGGCTGGCGGCTTCGTCGGCCGGCATGGATCGCGCCAGTGCCGATTACATGGGCATGCTGGCCACGGTGATGAACAGTCTGGCCCTGCAGGATGCGCTGGAAAAGGTTGGCGTCATTACCCGAGTACAGTCGGCCATCGAAATGCGCGAGATTGCCGAACCCTATATCCGCCGCCGTGCCGTACGGCATCTGGAAAAGGGACGGGTGGTGATCTTTGCCGCCGGTACCGGCAACCCCTATTTTACAACCGATACGGCGGCCAGCCTGCGGGCCATGGAAATCGGTGCCGAAGTTATTCTCAAGGCCACCAAGGTCGATGGTGTCTTCAATGCCGATCCGGCCAAGGATGCCAGTGCCGTCAAGTTCGATCGCTTGTCCTATCTGGATGTGTTGCAGCGTGGCCTGCAGGTGATGGACGCAACAGCGACCTCCCTGTGTATGGATAATCAGCTGCCAATTCTGGTATTCAATCTGACGCATCCGGGCAATATCAAAAAGGCGGTCATGGGAGAGAAGATCGGAACCCTTGTCATGGGAGGTCAATCATGATTCAGGATGTGCAGAAAAAAGCCAAGAGTGCCATGGAGAAGGCTATCGATGCCCTCAAGCGTGAATTTCGCAAGGTGCGCACCGGGCGGGCGTCGGTCGATTTGCTTGATGAGGTGCGGGTGGATTATTATGGCACGCCGACGCCGCTCAACCAGGTCGGGACTCTGGTGGTGCCGGAACCCCGCATGATCACCATTCAGCCCTGGGAAAAAAGTCTGCTGCCGCAGATTGAAAAGGCGATTTTCAAGTCGGATCTGGGCCTGACGCCTTCCTCGGATGGCGAGTTGGTGCGGATTGTCATTCCGCCGCTGAACGAGGAGCGCCGGCGTGAGATGGTCAAGGTGATCAAGGCTAAAGCCGAGGATGCCAAGATCAGCATCCGTGCTGCCCGGCGTGATGCTAATGAGGCTCTCAAAAAACTGGAGAAGGACAAGGACATCACCGAGGATGATCTCAAACGCGGTGAAAAGCTGATCCAGGAATTGACGGACAAATATGTCCATTTATGTGAAGAAGTCATTGTTGCCAAGGAAAAGGAACTGATGGAGGTTTGATCTTCCTGTCGGAAGAGATCGCCTGTCCTGGAAAATTAACAGCAGCGTAGTGGCAGGAGCCCGGCGCTGCTGTTTGTGCTCGTTGAGGCGTTAGTGGTATCAGCCATGACTTGCCGCTGAGCCCACGGCGTGTTAGTGTCCGGGAATCACAACGCAGCCCTGCGCTGGGCGCCAGCAGTCCGGAACGGCTGCTTTTTAGCCTTGTTAGTACGATCCCGCCGGCTGAGGTTTCCGCTTGTTTTCCTGATGGCAATGCCAAAGGAGACCCTTTCCCCGAAATGACGCGCGGTGCTATGAGTCTGCCACAGCATCTGGCTATAATCATGGACGGCAATGGCCGTTGGGCGCAGCAGCGCCAGTTGCCGCGAATTGCCGGCCACCAGCAGGGGGTGAAGGTGGTCCGCACCGTGGTGCAGGAATGCGCTCGTCGTGGTATCGCCTATTTGACCCTCTATGCCTTCAGTTCAGAGAACTGGCAGCGGCCGATGACAGAGGTCGACGCCCTGATGGGGTTGCTCGACTACTATCTGGATGTCGAACTGCCGCTGCTACAGCAGCAGGGTATCCGCCTGCAGGTCATTGGCGATCTTGATCGCCTGCCTCCGTCTCTGGCACAGCGAGTTTGTCAGCAGGTCGCCAGCACTGCGGCCAACCCCGGCATGGTATTGACCTTGGCTTTGTCCTATGGTGCGCGGGATGAACTGGTGCGTGCCGTCCGCCGCCTGCTCGCCGATGCTCACCGCAAGGATATTTCTGCCGAGGCTCTCGATGAAACCCTGCTGGCATCCTATCTCGATACCGCAGCGATGCCTGATCCCGACCTGCTGATCCGCACCAGCGGCGAAATGCGTATCAGCAATTTTCTGTTGTGGCAACTGGCGTACACTGAACTGTATTTCTGTTCCTGTTACTGGCCGGATTTCGATGTGGCGGCGTTGGATCGGGCGCTGGCGGATTTTTCCCGCCGTAGCCGGCGTTTCGGACAGGCCGGTGACTTCGAGCCGACTTCTCGCCTGGGAGAATCGTGATCAAACAACGTATCCTGACGGCTCTGATCGTTCTGCCCCTGCTGCTGTTTGTCACCCTGGTCCTTGACAGCCAATGGGTTTTTTGTGTCACCGCTGGGGTGCTGTTGCTGGCCCTGCAGGAGGCCATGGCCCTGTTTGATGGTCTGTTTAGTCGTGGTGCGCGTGGGCTTACTCTTGGTGCTGGCCTGGGCCTGTTCACGGTGGCGGTCTGGTGGCCTGCCCAGTTGCTGCTGGCTCTGGTGCTGGCACTGTTGTTGTGTGCCTGCTATCTGCTGTCGCGTTATCAGTGTTTTGAACGGGTTCTGCCCCTGTTGGGCGCTGTGAGTTTCTGCTGGCTGTATCTGCCCCTGCTGCTAAGTCCCCTGGTGCTGTTGCATGCCGCGCCCGATGGCCGCCTGTGGGTGCTGCTGGTGCTGCTGACCACCATGCTGTCCGATTCGGCCGCCTACTTTGTCGGCAGTGCCTGGGGGCGCCGCCGGCTGGCCGCGCGGATCAGCCCGAAAAAAAGTATCGAAGGCGCTTTTGGCGGTCTGGCCGGGGCCCTGCTGGGCGCGGCTATCTTTGGGGTAGTGGTGCCGCAGATTTCCTGCCTGGCTGCGGTCGGCGCGGGCTTTTTGGCCGGCATCTTTGGTCCGCTGGGTGATCTGTTCGAGTCCTTGCTCAAACGGGCTGCCGGTATCAAGGATTCCGGTCATCTGTTTCCCGGCCATGGTGGCATGCTTGATCGGCTTGACAGCCTGCTATTCAGTTTTCCGGTCGTTTATCTCTATGTCCTGTGGTTGACGGGCGCTTCATGAAGACATTGGCTGTGCTGGGGGCGACCGGCTCTATCGGAGTCAGCACCCTGGAAATCGTCGCCGCTTTTCCCGAGCGTTATCGCGTAGCGGCGCTGGCGGCGGGCTCCAACCTTGCCTTGCTGCGCCAGCAGGTGCGGCGCTTTCGACCACAACTGGTTTCCGTGGCCGATCAGGCCATGGCGCAAGAGCTGCGTCAGAGTCTGGCAGGTGAAAAAGTCGAGGTGCTGGCGGGGGTGGAAGGTGCCTGTGCCTGTGCCCGGCTGGCGGGTGTCGATCTGGTGGTGTCGGCCATTGTTGGTGCTGCCGGGCTGCTGCCTACGCTGGCGGCGATCAATGCTGGCATTGATGTGGCACTGGCCAACAAGGAAACCCTGGTAACTGCCGGTGCTCTGGTGATGCGGGCCGTGGCGGACAACGGGGTGCGCCTCCTGCCGGTTGACAGCGAGCATTCCGCGATTTTTCAGTCCATTGCCGGGCAGCGGCCGCAGGATATTCACCGTCTTATTCTGACCGCTTCGGGCGGCCCCTTTCGCAATCATGCGCCGGAGCAGCTCACGGCGATGACCCCACAGCAGGCGCTGGCCCACCCCAATTGGGCCATGGGCCCGAAGATCTCCATCGATTCTGCTACCATGATGAATAAAGGCCTTGAGGTGATCGAGGCCCGCTGGCTGTTCGCCATGCCCGCCGAACGCATCGCTGTGCAGGTGCATCCCCAGAGCATTGTTCATTCCATGGTGGAGTATGTCGATGGTTCGGTGCTGGCCCAACTGGGGCTGCCGGACATGAAAACCCCGATCGCTTATGCTCTGGCCTGGCCTGAGCGCTTGCCGCTGGCTCTGCCGCGACTGGATCTGTGCCGCATGGCTGATCTGAGTTTCTGTGCGCCGGATCCGCAGCGGTTTCCCTGTCTGGCGCTGGCCTACCAGGCGCTGGCGGCGGATGAATCGGCCTGTGTGGTGCTGAATGCGGTCAATGAGGTGGCGGTAGAGGCATTTTTGAACGGTGCCATCCGTTTTACTGACATCGCCCGGCTGATCGACCGAATGCTGCAGCGGCATAGCGGTGGAGGACTGGCTACGGTGGAAGAGGTGCTGGCGCTGGATGCCCAATGCCGGCGCCAGGCACGCGAACAGATCGCTTTTCTGGTTTAAGCGGGAGTGCAGGCATGATGGTAACCATAGCCGCAGGCATTTTGATGCTGGGCGTGCTGGTATTCATTCACGAACTGGGACATTTCTGTATCGCCAAGCTGTGTGGCGTGAAGGTTTTGCGGTTTTCTCTGGGATTCGGTCCCAAGTTGTTTGGACGGACCTGGGGGGAAACCGAATACCTTATCAGTCTGATACCGCTGGGTGGCTACGTACAGATGCTGGGTGAGGGCGTAGCGGCGGAGGAAGCACCGGACGCGGCCCAGCTGGCCGAACCCGACCGCTGTTTTTCCTCACGGCCGGTAAGCCAGCGCATGGCCATTGTCGCGGCTGGGCCGGCCATGAATCTGCTGCTGCCGCTGCTGTTGCTGCCGCTGGCCTACCTGATTGGCGTACAGATCCCGGCCTATCTGCACCAGCCGGCCTGTGTTAGCTATGTGGTGCCGGCCTCTGACGCGGAACGGGCTGGTTTTGTTGTCGGTGACTGCATTGTCGCGGTCAATGGTCTGGCGGTGGACAGCTGGACAGCGACGGACAAAACGCTGATTCCGGCGGTTGGTTCGGAGCTGGTCTTTGTTGTTGAACGTGGCGGTACATCGCGGCAGTTGCGCATGGCGGCGGAAAACGGCAGCCTTGAAGGGTTGCAGTCCCTTGGCCTGTTGCCACGTCAGCCAGCGTTGATCGGCAGTCTGAACCCTTCCATGCCGGCTTATCAGGCCGGTTTGCAGGTGGGTGACAGGATTCTTGAAATAGCTGGTCAGGCGGTAACTTCCTGGTACGATCTGCATGGCCTGATTCAACAGTTGCAGGGCCAGGCCGCCCTGTTCACCATTGAGCGGGGAAGCCGTCGATTTACGGTGGAACTCAGTCCACAGCAGGATCCGAAACGACAGATCTGGTTGGTCGGTATCACGCCGCAACAGCCTCTGGAAATGCGCCAGTACCCACTGCGTCAGGCGGTGAAGGCCGGTTTTGAACGGACGGCCGAGCTGATCGATCTGACCCTGATTTTTTTGCGCAAGATGGTTGCCGGTCATGTGCCGGCCGACAATATCGGCGGTCCCATCATGGTCATGCAGATCGCCGGCCAGGCGGCTCAGACCGATTTCAGCACCATTTTGACGGTGCTGGCTTTCCTCAGTATCCAGCTGGGTATTCTTAATCTGCTGCCGATACCCGTACTCGATGGCGGGCACCTGTTCTTTTATCTGATTGAACTGATTTGGCGTCGGCCCCTGTCGCTGCGCGCCCGCGAGGTTGCCCAGCAGATTGGGCTGGGCCTGCTGCTGTTGCTGATGCTGTTGGCCTTTTATAATGATCTGAGTCGCCTGTTTCTGGGGGGCAGCTGATGGCCGTGCGGTTGGCGTTCGACAGTTCCACGCCCCGCGCCAGTGTCGCGCTGTTGCAGGATGACCAGGTGTTGGCCGAGACCCGCCTGCAGACTGTGGGAGGGCGCCATAATGATCATCTGCTGGCCCAAGCCGAAGCCTTGCTGGCTTGTTGTGGCTATGCCGCCCGTGACATTGACGAGCTGGTAGTGGTGCAGGGTCCCGGTTCCTTTACCGGCCTGCGTGTCGGCCTGGCAACTGTGCAGGGGCTGGCCTTGAGCCTCAAGCGGCCGATCCGGGCGGTGGATTCCCTGCGGGCTCTGGCCTTTCAGCACGGCCCCTGTGGTCGCCCTCTCTGCGCCCTGATTGATGCGCGCAAGCAGGAGGTTTACGCAGCGCTCTATTGCTGGCGGCCAGGTCAACCACTGTCCTATGTGGCTCCCCGTGTTATGCCCCCGGCGCAGCTGGCGTACCAGTTGCCTGAGGACGTGCTGCTGCTCGGCGATGCTGCCCGGTTTTATGGCGAGGCGCTGGCCGCCGCCGGGGTTCGCCAGTGCTTTGCCGGCTTGGCCTGTGGCGGTCCGACTGCTGCGGCGGCGGCATTGTTGGTGCATGCGCAGCCAGATGATTTTGCGTTGCTGACGGCTGCCAGTCTGCGGGCTCTCTATGTGCGTGCCAGCGACGCCGAGCGTGCCCGGCAGCCGAGGTGAGGCGGTTGTTGACAAGGTTTGGGCCATTGGTTAGTCTCGCATGAGGAACGCTGTTGTCCGTGACTCTTTCAGGGAGGTGCACTATGGATGCAAACCAGGAGATCATAAGTCAGCTGTTCGAGAACGATGCCCGCTTTCGCAAGCTTTATGAGGAGCATCATATTCTTGAAAAGCAGCTGGAACAGCTCAACAACAGCCCATATCTGTCTGTAGAAGAGGAGCTGCAGAAGAAGAAAATCCAGAAAATGAAACTCGCTGGTCGCGACGAGATGGAACGCATGATCCGGGGGCTGCAGCCGTCGTGATTTTGGGGATGAATCCCGCGCCGCTTTAAGGTAAAAAAGGGTTTGAGTTCGCTCAAGCCCTTTTTCTGCTTTTGCTTCTTTTTACCGGGATAAAACAGTGGTCTGGTGTTGTCGAACTGACCAGACCGGACGTCTTTGGTTGCCGTGACGCTGATGCCAGCGCGGCAGGTCCGGAGTAACTTTTTCTTTTTCATTTTTATTTAGCAGAGGAATGCACATGCCAGCATACCGTTCGGCGCAGTCTGTTGCCGGTCGCAACATGGCCGGGGCTCGGGCCCTGTGGCAGGCGACCGGCGTGAAGGCTGCGGATTTTGGCAAGCCCATCATCGCTGTTGTCAATTCATTTACCCAGTTTGTGCCGGGCCATGTCCATCTGAAGGAACTGGGGCAACTGGTGGTCCGTGAAATTGTCGCCAATGGTGGGATTGCTAAGGAATTCAATACAATGGCGATCTGCGACGGCATCGCCATGGGGCATCAGGGGATGCTTTACAGTTTGCCGTCGCGTGAGCTGATCGCCGATACGGTCGAATACATGGCCAATGCCCACTGTGTTGATGCTTTGGTGTGCATTTCCAACTGCGACAAGGTGACACCGGGTATGTTGATGGCTGCTATGCGTCTGAATCTGCCGACCATTTTCGTTACCGGAGGGCCTATGGAGGCCGGTCGGGCCGAACTGGCTGGCAAGATGGTGGCGCTGGACCTGGTGGATGCCATGGTGGCGGCTGCTGACGCACGGGTCAGCGATGCCGATATCGCGGTCTATGAACGCAGTTCCTGTCCTACCTGCGGTTCGTGTTCGGGCATGTTTACGGCCAATTCGATGAACTGCCTGACCGAGGCCCTGGGGATGAGCTTGCCTGGCAACGGGACGCTGGTGGCCACCCATGCCGATCGGCGTGGCCTGTTTGTGACGGCGGCGCAACGTATTGTCGAACTGACCCGGCGCTATTATGAGGCCGGCGATGTCCGGGTTCTGCCGCGTTCGATTGCCACCTTTGAAGCCTTTGAAAATGCCATGCGGCTCGATATTGCCATGGGAGGGTCGACCAATACGGTGCTGCATCTGCTGGCTGTGGCGCGTGAGGCCGGCGTTGCCTTCGACATGGCGGATATCAACCGGTTGTCGCGCCAGACGCCGAACCTGTGTAAGGTGGCTCCGGCAGTACAGCACTATCACATCGAGGATGTTCATCGCGCCGGGGGTATCTTCGGCATTCTGGGCGAACTGGACCGGGCTGGCCTGCTGCACCGCCAGGTCATGACGGTTCACAGTGACAGCCTGGGCGAGGCGCTGGAACGCTGGGATGTGCGGCGCTCGGCCGATGCGGCGGCGCAGCGTTTCTACTGTGCCGCTCCTGGCGGACAGCCCTGTCTGGAGCCTTTTGCCCAGGAGCAACGCTGGCCGTCGCTTGATCTTGACCGCAGTGCGGGCTGTATCCGTGATCTGGCTCATGCCTACAGCCAGGACGGTGGTCTGGCTGTTCTGTATGGCAACCTGGCACCGGAGGGTTGTATCGTCAAAACTGCAGGCGTTGATGCTTCAATCCTGAGCTTTTCCGGACCGGCACGTATCTTTGAAAGTCAGGAAGATGCCAGTGATGGCATTCTGCAGGGGCAGGTGGCTGCCGGAGATGTGGTGATTATCCGCTACGAGGGTCCCAAGGGTGGACCAGGTATGCAGGAAATGCTTTATCCCACCAGCTATCTGAAATCACGCGGTCTGGGCAAGAGTTGTGCCCTGATTACCGACGGGCGTTTTTCCGGTGGCACCTCAGGATTGTCCATCGGCCATGTTTCGCCCGAAGCGGCCGAAGGCGGTCCTATCGCCCTGGTTGAGGATGGTGACCTGATCGAAATTGATATTCCGGCCCGTCGTATCACGCTGGCTTTGAGTGATGCCGAACTGGAGCGCCGCCGGCAGGCAATGACCCTGCGTGGCCCGAAGGCCTGGCAGCCGGCGAATCGCCAGCGTCAGATCAGTGCTGCCTTGCAGGCCTATGCCGCAACCACGACCAGCGCCGCGCGTGGCGCCGTGCGCGATCTTGCCCAGTTGTCCCGCTAAGGGGGCGGTGGCAGTACCGACAACAGGTGTTAAGCCCGACGTTGCTGTTGGGTCTGCGTAACGAAGGAGACAACGTGAAGAAAACCGGTTCTCAGATTCTGTTGGAATGTTTGCGCCTGGAAGGTGTCGAAACCGTTTTTGGCTATCCTGGCGGCACGGTAATCAACATCTATGATGACTTGATGGATTCGCCCATCGAACACATCCTGACGCGTCACGAGCAGGCTGCCGTGCATGCCGCCGATGCCTATGCCCGCGCTACCGGCAAGGTGGGCGTCGCCATCGCCACCAGTGGCCCTGGTGCCACCAACACCATCACCGGTATCGCCACCGCCTACATGGATTCGATCCCCTTGGTCATTATCACCGGGCAGGTGCCGACGCCGCTGATTGGCAACGACGCCTTTCAGGAGGCCGACATGGTCGGCATCACCCGGCCGATTACCAAGCATAATTATCTGGTACGCGATGTGCGGGATCTGGCCCGTATCGTCAAGCAAGCCTTTTATATTGCCCGAACGGGTCGGCCGGGGCCGGTACTGATTGATCTGCCCAAGGATGTGCAGATTGACAGCACCATCTTCGAGTATCCGCAAAGTGTTGAGTTGCGCGGCTACAAGCCGACGGTCAGCGCCAATCCGCGACAGTTGGAAAAGGCGGTCGAGATGATTCTGGCCGCTCGCAAGCCAGTGATCTATGTCGGTGGTGGTGCCACCCTGTCCGATGTCAGCGACGATCTGCTGCGCTTTGCCGAAACGGTACAGGCGCCGGTCACCACCACGCTGATGGGCATGGCCAGCTTTCCCAAAAAACATCCGCTGTCACTGGGCATGCTCGGCATGCACGGCACCTTCTATGCCAATATGGCTGTGACCAATGCCGATCTGCTGATAGCCCTTGGCGCCCGTTTCGATGACCGGGTGACCGGCAAGATTGCCACCTTCGCCCCTCATGCCCGTATTATTCATGTCGATGTCGATCCGACATCAATCAAGAAAAACGTCCGTGTCGATCTGCCGGTAGTTGGTGTGCTGCCCGATGTGTTGCCCCGGCTGGTTGAAGGGCTGCAACAGCAGAATGAACGGCTTGTGGACGCCATCGAGGCAACCCAGGGCTGGCGTGAGCAGGTTGAGCTGTGGAAAGAACAGCATCCGATGACCTACAAGAAGACCAAAACCACCATCAAACCGCAGTTTGTCATCGAGAAGCTGCGTGAACTGACGGAGGATGACGCCATTATCACCACCGAGGTCGGCCAACACCAGATGTGGACGGCCCAGTTTTTCGACTTTACCCAGCCGCGCACCTTTATTACCTCTGGCGGTCTTGGCACCATGGGGTTCGGTCTGCCCGCAGCGCTGGGCGCTCAGGCGGCCTTTCCCAAGCGTCAGGTGATTGATGTTTCCGGTGATGGTTCCTTTCAAATGAACTCTCAGGAACTGGCGACACTGGTGCAGTACCGTTTGCCGGTGAAGATAGTGATCCTGAACAACAATTTTCTCGGCATGGTGCGCCAGTGGCAGCAGCTGTTTTTCGATCGGCGCTATAGCCAGACCTGCATGGAGCTGCCCATCGATTTTGTCAAGCTGGCCGAGGCCTATGGTGCCAAGGGTTTCCAGGCGACGCATCCCGATGAGGTGGAGGAGGTTATCCGCCAGGGACTGGCGACACCGGGGCCGGTGATTATGGAGTTCAAGATCGCCCGTGAGGAAAATGTGTTGCCGATGGTGCCGGCGGGGGCGGGTCTGAACGAGATGGTGCTGGCTTCCTGATAGAAACGGGCAGGCAACCGGCAACGCCGGTTGGACCGACAGCAATGGCGTCAGGGACGGGCGCGCCGCGCCGCCCTGGTGACCACAGGAGAGAACAAAACGATGAAACATACCATTACCGTTCTGGTGGAGAACGAATTTGGCGTGCTGCCGCGGGTGGCCGGACTTTTTTCCGGTCGCGGCTTCAATATTGAAAGCCTGTCGGTAGCGCCGACCCTTGACACCACGATTTCCCGCATGACAATCGTTACCAGTGGTGATGATCAGGTGTTGGAGCAGATTACCAAACAGCTCAACAAGCTGGTCGATGTCATCAAGGTAATTGATTTTACCGGTCAGGCCTTTGTCGAGCGCGAGATGGCTATGATCAAGGTCAGTACCGAGGCGACGACGCGTGCGGAAGTGCTGCGCATCGTCGACATCTTCCGCGGCAAGGTGGTCGATGTCACGCCGCGCTCCTTTTCTGTTGAGGTGACCGGTGCGCCGGATAAGATCGATGCCATGATCGAATTGCTGCGGCCGCTGGGTATCAAGGAGCTGGTGCGCTCGGGCCCTATCGTGCTTGGTCGCGGATCGAAGGGTTGGCGCTCGGCCGATTGAATCCTGCCGGCGCCAGCAGGCGCCGGTTTTTTTGTGGAATTTTATGAAGCAGACGAGGGATACCATGCGCAATCAGAATCAGCCCGTTGCCATTGAGGGCTACCCCTTTATCGGTATATTTGCCTTTCTTACCTTGGTGTTCGCTTTGCTGGACTGGAGTTTTCTGGCGGTACTGTTGCTGCTTTTGACCCTGTTCACAGTGTATTTCTTTCGCAATCCCGATCGTACCATCCCCGTGGACGAGAATCTGGTGGTGGCCCCGGCTGACGGCAAGGTGGTGTTCGTTGGTACGGTGCAGGAAGAGCGCTTTTTACATCAGCCGATGTGTAAGGTCAGTATCTTCATGTCGGTATTTAATGTGCACGTTAACCGGGTGCCGGTCAGCGGTACGGTGAAGGATCAATTCTACAATAAAGGAAAGTTTCTTAATGCGGCGCTGGATAAGGCCAGCCTCGAGAATGAGCAGGCTGGCATGCTGCTGGAAGCTGCATCCGGTCAGCGTTTTCTGGTGGTTCAGATCGCCGGGCTGATTGCTCGTCGTATTGTTACCTATCCGGTGGTGGGTGATCTGCTGCAGCGCGGTCAGCGTTACGGCCTGATCCGGTTTGGTTCGCGGGTGGATCTGTACATGCCTGCTGATGTGCGTTTGCAGGTCAGTCTGGGGGACCGTTGTGTTGGTGGCGAAACGATCGTGGGACAGATGCCATGAATTCAGGCACTGAATCGCGGCGTGAGGGCCTGCGCCGTGGCGTCTACGTGTTGCCCAACCTGGTCACAACAGGCAGCCTGTTTGCCGGCTTCTACGGGATGGTTGCCAGTATGAACGACCGTTTTGACGTGGCCGCCTGGTTTATTCTGTTGTCGGCGGTTTTTGACACCCTTGATGGCAAGGTGGCGCGTCTGACCGGTACCACCAGTCAGTTCGGCGTGGAATACGATTCGCTGTCCGATCTGGTGGCCTTCGGTGTGGCGCCAGCCATTCTGATGTATTCCTGGGCGTTGCAGCCCTTTGGCCGGCTGGGTTGGCTGGCTGCATTCCTCTATGTGGTCTGCGGTGCTTTGCGACTGGCCCGCTTTAATGTTCAGGTGGCGACTGTGGAATCGAAGCACTTTGTCGGCTTGCCCATTCCGGCAGCAGCCTGCATGGTGGCCTGTTGTGTTCTGCTGTTTTATTCCCTCGGCGGAACCGGGACCATCCGCATGGTTTCGGTGCTGGTGCTGATCTATGGTTTGGCGGCCTTGATGGTCAGTAACGTGCCTTATTATTCTTTTAAGGATCCTGAACTGCTGCAACGGCGCCCCTTCGGTATCCTGGTGCTGGCCATTGTGATGATTATCGTGATTGTCGCCCAGCCAGAGGAAATGCTGTTTCTGATGTTTATCAGTTACATCCTGTTTACCCCGGTGGTGGCGTTGATGAACTATATGCGCCGATATCGGCAGAATCGGGTTTAGTGGCCGCGAACCGGGTTTGTCCGGGCTGAAAAAATGTCGTCCGTTGTGGTTGATCGGTGTGGCAGACGTTGACTTGTCGCCCGGGCTGGGGTATTGGTGCCACAACAACAGATAGACGAAAAGGCTGTGAAGAGGAGTAGTAGGCGCTCCGGACTGTTTCAGAGAGCTGGCGGTTGCTGCAAGCCAGTACAGGACGACGCAGAACTCGCCTTGGAGCCGTGACGGTGAACCGCATCAGCCGCGTAGCTGATCCGCCAGCCGTTGCCGTGGCGCCGCGTAATGGCGAATGAAGCGACTGGAGGCAGCTTTATCCGGTCGGAATCAGGGTGGTACCGCGAAGCAACCAGCTCTCGCCCCTGTTTTAAGGGCGGGAGCTTTTTTTGTTTACTGCAACCGGGCGGCGGTCGTGCTGCAGACTGCTTGTCCCGACACCCGGGAGGAGGTGGTTGGGTGGAATCGGACCTGAGTGACCTGCTGCGGCAGGCCAATCGACAACTTCGGAAGCGAATACATGACATCCAGAGTATCGCACCCTCCGCACAGGGGTGCCCACTGCCTTAAAAAGGAGTAAAATCATGACAGATAAAAAACAGATCATTATTTTCGATACCACCTTACGTGATGGTGAACAGTCGCCCGGCGCCAGCATGACCATTGAGGAAAAACTGCGTATTGCCCATCAGCTGGAAAAAATGCGCGTCGATGTGATGGAGGCCGGCTTTCCCATTGCTTCCGAAGGCGATTTTGAAGCCGTTAAGAAAATTGCCCAGACCATCAAGGGCCCTCAGATTTCCGGTCTGGCACGAGCCAATGATGCCGATATCGACCGGGCCTGGGAGGCGTTGCAGTATGCTGGCGAACGTGGCCGCATTCACACCTTTATCGCCACCAGTGATATCCACATGAAGTACAAGCTGAAGATGACGGAAGACGAGGTGGTGGAAACGGCAGTCCGCGCCGTCAAACGGGCTGTCGGTTATACCCCTAATGTTGAGTTTTCCGCCGAGGATGCCGTACGTACCCGTTTGCCGTTTCTGGCCCGGGTGGTGGAAGCCGTTATCGCGGCCGGTGCCCGGACCGTCAATATCCCGGATACCGTCGGCTACACCATTCCGTCAGAATATTTCAATATCATCAGCTACCTGAAGCAAAATGTGCCCAATATCGACCAGGCCGTCCTGTCGGTTCACTGCCACAACGATCTGGGACTGGCAGTGGCCAACTCCCTGGCAGCGGTGCAGGCGGGTGCCGGCCAGGTAGAATGTACCATCAATGGTATTGGCGAGCGAGCCGGCAACTGTTCGCTGGAAGAGGTGGTGATGGCGCTGCGCACCCGTCAGGACATTCTGCCTTACCGGACCAACGTGGTCACTGAGCATATCTACGCCACCAGCCGCCTGCTGACCACCATTACCGGTATTGTGGTGCAGCCTAACAAGGCCATTGTCGGAGCCAATGCCTTTGCCCACGAGGCGGGTATTCATCAGCACGGTGTGCTGATGGAAAAGAGTACCTACGAAATCATGACACCGGAATCCATCGGTCTGAACCAGAACAAGCTGGTACTGGGCAAGCATTCGGGCCGCCATGCCTTTAATCAGCGGCTGCAACAGCTGGGTTACGAGCTGTCTAAAGACGACATGCAGAAGGCTTTCGTGCGCTTCAAGGCCCTGGCCGACGTGAAGAAGGAGATCTTTGACGAGGACCTTGAAGCCATCGTGGCCGATGAGATCATTCGTGTGCCGGAGCGTTTCAAGCTGATGGAGATGAGTGTCACCTCCGGCTCCTTTGCCGCGCCCACGGCCACAGTGCAGATGGAGATCGATGGCGAGGTGAAAAAAACAGCCGAACTGGGCGATGGACCGGTAGATGCCACCTTCAAGGCCATTAAGAAGCTGACTCGCAGTGATGCCCGGTTGTTGCATTTTTCTGTCGGTGCCATCACGGGGGGGACGGACGCCCAGGGCGAGTGTACCGTGCGGTTGGAAATGCAGGGTCGTGAACAGCTCGGCCAGGGAGCCCATCCCGACATCATTGTCGCAGCGGCCAAGGCCTACGTTAACGCACTGAACAAGATTGCCTCGCTGCAGAAGCGCACGGCGGTTGACCTCTAGGGGGGGCTGTGTAGAATAGCCCGACAGTTTGCGGCGGGGCGCCGAAGCCGGTGTCCCGCCGCAGCAGGTTGACTGCCGCAGCCGTTGGCGAGCTTTTAGCGACACCATCTTTATTTACTGACCAAGGAGAGGGTATGGGGAAGACGATAGCGGAGAAAATTTTTGAGCGCCATCTGCGTGACGAGCCATTTGCCGGCACCTTTGTGCTCGATCTCGATTGTGTGCTCTGTCACGAGATCACCACCCCGGTAGCTATTGCTGATTTGGAATGGCGTGGCAAGGATCGGGTATTCGACAAGACCAAAATCAAGGCGGTAATCGACCATGTCACCCCGTCGAAAGACAGCAAGACGGCTCTGCAGGCCAAGATGCTGCGGGACTGGGCCCGCCGCCATGATCTGCAGGATTTCTTCGATGTTGGCCGCAACGGTGTCTGTCATGCCCTGTTCCCGGAGAAAGGCTATATCCGGCCCGGCTATACCGTTATCATGGGTGACAGTCACACCTGTACCCATGGTGCCTTTGGCGCTTTTGCCGCCGGTGTGGGAACCACGGATCTCGAAGTCGGTATTCTCAAGGGGGTCTGCGCCTTCCGCAAGCCCGCTACCATTCGTGTCAATCTGAATGGCAGCCTGCCGGCGGGGGTCTACGCCAAGGACGTCATCCTGTTTGTCATTGGCCAACTGGGTGTCAATGGCGCCACCGACCGGGTAATTGAATTCGGCGGTCCGATTGTCGACGCCATGAGCATGGAAGCGCGCATGACCCTCTGCAATATGGCCATCGAGGCCGGTGGCACCTGCGGTATCTGTATGCCGGATGCCGTCACGCTCGACTATCTGTGGCCATTCATCGCCGCTGATTATGCTGATCGTGCCGCCGCCCTGGCCGATTTCACCCGCTGGCATTCCGATGCCGACGCGGTCTATGACCGGGTACTTGATTTCGATCTGTCGGCCCTCGAGCCTCAGGTGACCTACGGTTACAAGCCGGACTGTGTCAAGCCGGTGGCGGAACTGGCCGGTACGCCGGTCGATCAGGTGTATGTCGGAACCTGCACCAATGGTCGTATCGAGGATTTGCGAGTGGCCGCTGCCTTGCTCAAAGGTCGTCGCATTGCCGACTCGGTGCGTGCCATTGTGTCACCGGCGACGCCGAAGATTTTCAGTGACGCACTGAGCGAGGGTCTGATCCAGATCTTTATGGATGCCGGTTTCTGCGTCACCAATCCGACCTGTGGGGCCTGCCTGGGGATGAGCAACGGGGTGTTGGCTGAAGGCGAGGTCTGCGCCTCGACCAGTAACCGCAATTTCAACGGACGCATGGGCAAGGGTGGCATGGTGCATCTGATGAGCCCGGCCACGGCCGCGGCCACTGCCATCACCGGCCGGATCACTGACGCGCGCAGCCTGTAACCCCAAGTCGCTACGAGGATGAAGGAACCCATGGAAAAAATATTCAAAGGTCCGGCCCTGTTTCTCGACCGCAGTGATATCAATACCGACGAAATCATTCCTGCCAAATATCTGACCGAGGTCACCAAGGAGGCCCTGCAGCCCTACATGCTGGAGGATCTGAAACTGGAGGGGTTCGACCCCAAAAGCCCTGCGGTGCGCCATGCCCGGGTGGTGGTGACCCGGGAGAATTTCGGCTGTGGTTCGTCGCGTGAACATGCCCCTTGGGTGTTTGAAGTCAATGGTGTTCATACCATCATTGCCCAGAGCTATGCCCGTATTTTCCGGCAGAACATGTTCAATGGCGGCATGCTGGCCATTGAACTGCCCAAGGATCAGATCGACCGGTTGTTTGCCCTGGCACTCCGCACCGAGGTTGAGATCGCGGTCGATGTGGAGGCTCAATGTCTGACGGCAAATGGCGCTGACGGCACGTCGGAAACCTTCAGCTTTGATCTGTCGGCCTTTGATAAGGCCTTGGTGCAGGCGGGTGGCTGGGTCGAATTCGCCGATGCCCGCTACTGAAAAGCGGACTGGAATCGGAACAGTTTCTCTGGCAGCGGAAAAGCCGGTAATTGCCGGCTTTTTTCCATTTACGGGGGCATCACCTGCCAGATTTGGCACAATTGAATGAGACATAAATGACACAGTTGGGTCGCCGGGATTGTGCCGGTGGCTAATTCGTTTGACAAGTTCGGGAGCCGGTCCCTATAGTGGCGAACGCCCCAATGAGAAGAAACCTCGCAAAAACCGGCGGTTAGGCTGTCTGCTTGCAGGGCCTGGCGGGGTTTGTCATGGATGCAGAAGGAGAGAGTTTCGTGGCCAGTAAAACGTTTAAGGTAGCGGTGTTGCCGGGGGATGGTATTGGACCGGAGGTTATGGCGGAAGCCCTGAAGGTTCTTGATGCCATTGAGAAGAAATACGACGTACAGTTTGAACGGCGCCATGCCAACGTCGGTGGTGCCGGTATCGATCTGGAAGGCAAGGCCCTGCCGCAGACCACAATCGATATCTGCAAGGCGGCCGACGCGATTCTGTTTGGCAGTGTTGGCGGACCCAAATGGGAGAGCCTGCCGCCTGACGAGCAGCCTGAGCGTGGCGCCCTGCTGCCCCTGCGCAAGATCTTTGGCCTGTTCTGCAACCTGCGCCCGGCGATTATTTTTCCGGCCCTGACCGGCAGCTCGACATTGAAGGAGTCGGTCATCGAGGGTGGTTTTAATCTGCTGGTGGTGCGCGAACTGACGGGCGGGATCTATTTTGCCGAGCCCAAGGGTATTGAAACGGTCGATGGTGTAAGGCGCGGCTTTGACACCATGCTCTACACTGAACCTGAGATCGAACGCATTACCCGTGTCGCTTTCGACATCGCTCGCAAGCGGGCCAACAAGGTGTGCAGTATCGACAAGGCCAATGTGCTGTCGACCTCGGTGCTGTGGCGCCAGGTGGTTGAGCGGGTGGCCAAGGAGTATTCTGACGTGGCCCTGTCGCACATGTATGTCGACAATGCCGCCATGCAGCTGGTGCGCTGGCCGAAACAGTTTGATGTGCTGCTGTGCGGCAACATGTTTGGTGACATCATTTCCGACGAGGCGGCCATGTTGACCGGTTCGCTTGGCATGCTGCCGTCGGCATCGCTGGCTGAAGGCAGCTTCGGGATGTACGAACCGTCGGGCGGCAGCGCGCCGGATATTGCGGGGCAGGGGATCGCCAATCCCATTGCGCAGATTCTGTCGGCCTCGATGATGCTGCGTTATTCCTTCGGTATGCAGCAGGCGGCCGACGCGGTGGACACAGCAGTGGAAAAGGTATTGGATCAGGGGTATCGCACGGGCGATATCTATCAAGGAACTTCCGGTGAGACACGGGTCAACACCGTGGAGATGGGAGACGCCATCGTCGCGGCCTTGTAACGCGACAGACGTCAGGCAGCCAGTAACAACAACGCGAGAGGGCAACTCAACATGAAAGTCGGATTCGTCGGGTGGCGGGGGATGGTTGGTTCGGTGCTGATGCAGCGCATGCAGCAGGAGAACGACTTTGCGGCAATCGAGCCGGTATTCTTTTCTACGTCCCAAGTGGGTGGTGATGCGCCCCTGGGGGCGGGCACCCTTAAGGATGCCAATGACCTGGCCGCGCTCAAGCAGCTTGATGTGGTGGTGACCTGTCAGGGTGGCGACTATACCAAGGCGGTGCATGGCCCGTTGCGACAGTCCGGCTGGCAGGGCTACTGGATTGATGCCGCCAGCACCCTGCGGATGGAATCCGACGCCGTTATCATCCTTGATCCGGTCAATCGCCAGGTGATCGATAAGGCATTGGCTGCGGGCGGCAAGGATTTTATCGGCGGCAATTGCACGGTGAGTTTGATGTTGATGGCCCTGGGAGGGCTGTTCCGCGCCGATCTGGTCAAGTGGGTGTCCTCCATGACCTATCAGGCGGCCTCTGGCGCCGGTGCCCCCAATATGCGGGAACTGCTGGCCCAGATGGGTGGCTTGCATGCCTCGGTGGCCGATTTGCTGGCTGACCCGGCTTCGGCCATTCTCGAAATCGATCGCCAGGTGACGGAGCGACTGCGCGACGGCAGCCTGCCGCAGAAAGAGTTCGGTTTTCCGTTGGCCGGCAGTCTACTGCCCTGGATCGATCGCGAGGTCGAAGACGGTCAGAGTCGCGAGGAGTGGAAAGGCTTTGTCGAAACCAACAAGATTCTCGGCACTCGGGAGCCCATTCCGGTCGATGGTTTGTGTGTCCGCGTCGGTGCCATGCGTTGCCATAGCCAGGCGCTGACCATCAAGCTTAAAAAGGATGTACCTCTGGCTGACATTGAAGCCCTGCTGGCGGCTGATAATGACTGGGTTAAGTTGGTTCCAAACACCAAGGCTGACAGTCTGGCGCAACTGACGCCGGCGGCGGTTTCGGGCTCCCTGGCCGTGCCGGTTGGCCGGGTGCGCAAGATGAAGATGGGGCCGAAGTTTGTTTCAGCCTTTACCTGTGGCGATCAGTTGCTGTGGGGCGCCGCCGAGCCGCTGCGCCGCATGGTGCGGATTCTGCTCGAACGCTGATTCGTTGTTGGTTGTAGAGGACGTGCAGCAGGGTCGCCGGAAATGCCGGCGGCCCTGTTGCCGTTCTCGGCCCATGGTGGCCCATGGTGCTGTTTGTATGGGTGGGCGTCGCCGTGACGGTCAGGGCAGGATTTGACAGCCGGGTTTGCGGGAGGACTGTTGCCGATCCAGGGTCTGGACTGGCGAACGAACTGGGGACGGGCAGATAAGCGGGAGAGGATCATGGCGCGGATTGTGCTGCAACTGGAATACGAGGGTACGGCCTATCAGGGCTGGCAGCTGCAGGCCGGTGATCGGACGGTGCAGTATGTGGTTGAGCAGGCTCTGGCGCAAATCTGTGGTCATCCGGTGCGGCTTCATGGCTCGGGCCGAACCGACGCCGGTGTTCATGCACATGGTCTGCACGCCCATTTCGATACACACCGGCCGCGGCCGCTCAAGGCCTATCGTGAAGGGGTGAACGCCCTGCTGCCACCGGATATCGTGGTTCGCCAGGTCTGGCAGGTGTCGCCGGCCTTTCATGCCCGTTTTGATGCCCGCGGCAAATGGTATCGCTACCGGTTGCTGCTCTCGTCGCACCGTTCTCCCCTGCTCAGCCGTTACAGCTGGCAGGTGGCTGCTTCTCTTGATGTTGCCGCTATGCGCCAGGCGGCCGCACTACTTGAAGGTCGGCACGATTTCGCTGCCTTTCGCTCCTCCTCCTGTGTCGCCAGAACCACTGAGCGCGAAATTTTCAGCCTGACCCTAACAGAGCAGGCGCCGGAACTGCTCATTGATGTCAGGGGAAGCGGTTTTCTCAAGAATATGGTGCGGATACTGGTTGGCACTCTGGTGGAGGTTGGCCGTGGCCGGCTGACGCCAGAGCAGGTCGGCACGATTATGGCCGGCCTGAACCGGCAGCAGGCCGGTCGCACGGCGCCGCCGCAGGGATTGTGCCTGATGGAGGTCTGGTACGAAAAAACAGCTCTGGACGGGGAAAACTCTTGACGGTGAGCGGGTGATCGGTTATTTTCCACGTCTCTGTGAGCCCCGTACAGCTGCAGATTTCTATACAGGATGAGAGGATAATGATGAGCACGCAAACAGCTAAGGCAGCCGATGTCAAGCGCGACTGGTTCGTCGTGGACATGGACGGCAAGATTCTTGGTCGCATCGCGACAGAAATCGCGCGGATTCTGCGCGGCAAGCACAAGGCCATTTACAGCCCCAGTGTCGATACAGGGGATTTTGTTATTGTGGTCAATGCGGCAAAACTGCAGCTGACCGGCAATAAACTCAGCGACAAGACATATTACCATCATACCGGTTATCCGGGTGGTATCCGCTCCATCACGGCGGACAAGCTCCTGCAGAAAAAACCGGAAGATCTGATTATTAAGGCGGTTCGTGGCATGCTGCCGAAGAACAAACTCGGGCGTCAGATGCTTAAGAAGCTCAAGGTCTATGCCGGTGCCGAGCACCAGCACGGTGCCCAGCAGCCTAAAGTTCTTGAAATTCAGTAATGGGAGATCGTTTGATTATGCCTGAACAGCGTTTTTATGCCACCGGCAAGAGAAAAACCTCAGTTGCGCGGGTCTGGATGAAGCCGGGCACTGGCAGCATTACCGTCAACAAGCGCGATATCGATGAGTATTTCGGTCGTGAAACCTCCAAGATGGTGATTCGTCAGCCTCTTGAGCTGACCAACAACATCGGCAAGTACGATGTTATCGTCAATGTCTGTGGTGGTGGTCCTTCCGGCCAGGCCGGTGCCATCAAGCACGGCATCACCAAGGCCCTGCTGGAGGTCGATGAGTCGCTGCGGGCGGTGCTGAAGAAAGCGGGCTTCATCACCCGTGACAGCCGCATCAAGGAGCGCAAGAAATATGGCCGTGCCGCTGCCCGGCGCAGCTTCCAGTTCTCCAAGCGTTAATTGCGATACGCAACGGTCTGTGTGGCCGTTCCGAAGCAACCAAGGGGTGGCCGGTCACGGTCACCCTTTTTTTGATGATGCGCCGTTCTTCCAGGGCGGCGGGATGGAACCAACATGAATGGCTGGCAGGGGAGGTAGGGCGATGATACAGGTTGCGGTGGTTGGGGCGACGGGCTATACCGGCGTGGAATTGGTGCGTTTGCTGGCGCGTCACCCTCGGGTTGTTGTCACGGCAGTGACCTCTCGTCAATACGAGGGGCAGCGGCTTGATAGGGTTTTCCCCTCGCTGCGCGGTTTCTGTGATCTGACATGCGAAGAGCTGACGCCAGAAGAACTGGGTCAGCGGGCGCAGCTGGTGTTTACTGCTTTGCCGCACAAGACGGCGATGGATTTTGTGCCGGGCCTGTTGCGGGCGGGTTGTCGGGTGGTCGATCTGTCGGCTGATTACCGATTGCGCGATCAGGCTGTCTACGAAGCCTGGTATCAGTCCCATAGCAGTCCGCAGTTGCTCGATGAGGCGGTCTATGGTTTGCCTGAGCTGTACCGTGAGCAGATCCGGCCGGCCCGGTTGGTGGCCAATCCGGGCTGCTATCCGACCAGTGTGGCGTTGGCGCTGGCGCCACTGCTGCGGGCTGGGCTGATCGATCCAGCCAGCCTGATTATCGACAGCAAGTCGGGTACCAGTGGGGCCGGCCGCTCGGCCAAAACAGCCAGTTTGTTCTGTGAAGTCAATGAGGGATTCAAGGCTTATGCCGTTGCCAATCATCGTCATACGCCGGAGATTGAACAAACCCTGTCTCAATTGGCCGGTTGCGCGGTTCTGGTCAATTTCACACCCCACCTGCTGCCGGTCAACCGGGGTATTCTTTCTACCTGTTATGCGCAGCGCTGCGGTACAGTCGACGAGGCTGGGCTGCGCCGGGTTGTGACCGATTTTTATCAGGACGAATCCTTTATTCGTCTGAGTCCGGCGGGTGAGTGGCCGAATACGGCTTATGTCCAAGGCAGCAACCATGTCGATATCGGCCTTGCGCTTGATCCGCGCACGGGGCGGGTGATTCTTGTCAGTGCCATCGACAACCTGGTCAAGGGTGCGGCTGGTCAGGCCGTGCAGAACATGAATCTGATGCTTGGTTTTGAGGAAACGGCTGGTCTGGATCTGGTGCCGCTTTTTCCCTGAAGGGTTTACGAAGACCCTCTTAGAATATGATTCCGTAAGATTAAAGTGTACAGGCAGGAGCGTTTTGCGCTAGACTCCGCAGAGTTTTTCAAACAGTTTTTTGTCTGCGTCGCACAATGCAGTGCATGAGCCATCAGGGAGCAGGAGGAGCCAATGACAGAGAGCCAGGTTCTGGTGGAAAAAGACGGCAATCGCGAGGATACCCAGGAAGGCAAGTATCTGACCTTTCATATGGGTGATGAGGATTATGGCATTGAAATCCGCTATGTAATCGAGATTATCGGCATTCAGCGAATTACCGAAGTGCCGGACATGCCGCCCTATATCAAGGGTGTGATCAACCTGCGTGGCAAGGTGATTCCGGTCATGGATGTGCGGGCCCGTTTCAACCTGCCGCCGCGTGATTATGATGAGCGCACCTGTATCGTGGTGGTTCAGCTCAATGAAACCTCTGTCGGCCTGGTGGTTGACAAGGTCAACGAGGTTGCCGATATCCCGCCGGAGAATATCGAACCGCCACCCCGCTCAACCGCTGGTGGCAGTTCCCAGTATATCCAGGGCATGGGCAAGATGGGCGACCGTGTCAAAATCCTGTTAAATGTGGCAAAATTGCTCTATGATTCAGATCTGGAAGAGATTGAACTTTAACGACACAAATGTGTCATTTGTTATGCATTGAAGTGTTGAGGCTTGCATTATTGCGTGGTGGTGTCCACGAAGTGGTGTGACAGGGGGGGGGGTAATATGAGCATTCGGAACAAGGTCGCGGCGATCCTGACGGTTTTGCTGATGATCGTGATGGGAACGGCAATTCTGGTTGTCAACCTGCAGACATCGCGGCTGCTGCGGCAGCAGGCGGATGAGCAGATGCGTCTGCTGCAGCAGGCCGAGCACCAGCAGGCTAAAAGCGTGTTCCAGAGCCTGAACATCGGTACCCGCACCTCGGTCGAGATGGGGGAGATGGAGGTGTTTGCCGATCTGCTCAAGGAACTTGGCACCGTCCACAACGTGGCCGAGGTTGGCCTGGCCAATGCCAGTGGCACCGTCGATTATTCGAGTCTGCAGGGGAATATCGGCCGTTCGTTTGATGCTGAACTGATGCGTCAGGCCCGCACCGCCACCCTGGGCAATGCCGAATTCATGCACGAGGCCGGTGATCGTCTGACCCTGCTGCACGCTTCGATTCTCGAACCCAAGTGCCTGGAATGTCATTTCGACAACAAGGCCGGCGATCTGGCGGGTGTCCTTTATTTGCACTATGATCTCAGCGAATTGCATCAGGTGGGCAAGCAGGTTGAACAATCCCGTGCCGCAGGTGTGCGGCAGAGTTTCACCACCATGTCGCTGACCGGAGTGCTGGGTATTCTGCTGGCTTCACTGGCGATCTTTTTTATCCTGGGCGCGCTGGTGCGCCGGCCCTTGGTGGCGGTCGAGAAGATGTTTGACAACATGGCAGCCGGCCGCTTCGATGGTCGTCTGAACATGAAGAGTAACGATGAGATTGGTCATATCGGTCGCACCATTGATCGGTTTGCTGATTTTCTGCAGCAGGATGTACTGGTATCCCTGCAAAAGCTCGCTGCTGGCGATCTGAGTTTTGACATCCAGCCCCGCGACCAGGAAGATTCGTTGCGTGTGGCGCTGAAAAAGGTCAGTACCGACCTGAACGACGTTCTCGAACAGGTGCATCAGGGCGCCAGCCAGATCGCTGCCGGTTCGGCACAGATTTCCGATACCAGTCAGTCGCTGTCCGATGGCGCCACCAGTTCAGCCAGTTCACTGGAGCAGATCAGCGCTTCGATGAACGAACTGGCCTCCCAGACTCGTGGCAGTGCCGATAACGCCAGCCAGGCCAGTCAACTGGCAGGCCAGGCGCAAAAGGCCGCTGATCGCGGCAGTGATCAGATGCAACAGATGATTACCGCCATGTCGGATATCAACGAATCGGGCCAGAACATTTCCAAGATTATTAAAGTAATCGACGAAATCGCCTTCCAGACCAACCTGCTGGCGCTCAATGCCGCTGTTGAGGCGGCCCGTGCCGGTCAGCATGGAAAAGGCTTTGCTGTCGTGGCGGAGGAGGTGCGCAATCTGGCGGCCCGTAGCGCCAAGGCGGCCCAGGAAACCGCCGCCCTGATTGAAAACTCTGTCGCCAAGGCCGAGCATGGTGCCTCCATTGCCGACCGCACGGCTGCAGCATTCAGTGAAATCGTGCGAGAAATCCAGAAGGTCAACGATCTGGTGGCCGAGATTGCCGCATCAAGCAACGAGCAGGCCCAGGGAATTGCTCAGATCAACGAGGGTGTGGCCCGGATTGATGAGGTGACCCAACAGAATACCTCCAGTGCCGAGGAAAGTGCGGCGGCAGCTCAGGAACTTTCGAGCCAGGCCGCTCAGTTGGAAGGACTGTTGACCAATTTCAAACTCAAGAACCTCTCTTCCCGGCCGTCGCTGGCTCCGCCGGCCCGGTCGCGGGCTCTGTCAGCGGCTGCCAAGGCACGCCCCGTGGCCCGGCCGGCTGCGCCTGTGTCGTCGACGGATCAGTGGGGGGGCGGGCCGGTTGCGCCGCCGCGCATTGCCCTGGACGATGACGAGTTTGGCAAGTTCTAGGATCTCTGGCAGGGAATGTGATGATCAACTATCAGGATATCGCTGGAAATATCGGTGATTTGCCGCCGATGCCGATCGTGGCGATCAGGACTCTTGAGCTGTTGCAGGATCCGGATACCTCGATCAAGAAACTGGCCGAGACCATCTCGCTGGATCCGGCGGTATCGGCGCGGATGTTGAAAATTTCCAACTCGTCCATGTATGGCCTGATGCGGCAGATCACCACGCTGCACAATGCGTTGGTTATCCTCGGCGAGCGCACCGTGCGCAGCCTGGTACTGGCTTCAAGCATGGCCAGCGTCAACAAGAAGTTCGGCCTGCTGGAAAAAATGTTGTGGGAGGAGTCGGTGGGTGCCGCCTTGGCAGGCCGCTATATCAGCCGGCTGGTAGGACGGGGCGACGCTGATGAGGCTTTTTTGGCCGGCCTGTTCAGTAATCTTGGCAAGGTGGTGCGCAACAACAACCAGCCGGAGCGTTACCGTGAACTGATCGAGGCGGTTTATAACGATGAGCGGCTTGATTATCTGGCACTGGAGTCGGAGTATTTTGACTATCCCTACTATCAGGTTGGCGCGGCGGTACTCAATGCCTGGCAAATCGCGCCGCTTCTGGTCGAAGCGGTTTGCTATCACAGGGTCCTGCCGCCGGCCGGCACGGTGACCGAGGAGGTGCGGCTTTTGGCCGCCACCGTCAATCTGGCCGTGGAACTCTGTCGCAAGTTGGGCATTGGTTGTCGTGCCCCTGATGAGGCCATCAATCTGGTGGATTGTGCCGGTGCGGCCTATTTTTCGCTTGATGCTGATCAACTGGCAGCCATGGAGATGGAATTTGCCAACTTGTATGCTGAAAACCGCGAGGCGTTTGTTAGCTGATAGGCGCCAGGCCAGCGCCACTGTTTCTGGAGGGCACCCGTCGAGGTGCCCTCTGTCTTTTGCGCCCAGGATAGGGCGTATAGGGAAGGGTCGATGTCAACACTGCCCATCGTTCTGAAGGATCCCCGGATGCTGTTATTGGGTGGTGGTGCCGTCGCCCTCCACAAGGCCCGGGTTTTGCTTGATAACGCGATTGATTTCTGCGTCATTGCACGTGAGTTCTGCGCTGGGTTCGACGAACTGCCGCTGGCTCGGATTGTCAAGGACATCGAGGCGGCAGACCTCGCTGATTTTGCCCTGGTGGTCGACGCCACCGGTGCCAGCGAGGTGGCGCAGCTGCTGGCGCGGGAGAAACAGCGGCGCTTGTTGCTGGTCAATGCGGTGGATGCGCCTGAGCGCTGCGATTTTTATTTTTCCGCCTTGCTGCGGCGGGGCGACCTCAAGGTAGCGGTTTCCAGTGGCGGGGCCAGTCCGGCACTGACGCAGATCGTGCGGGACCGCATTGACCGCTTGCTGCCCGCTGAACTTGCCGCATTGACCGCGGCTGTAGGCCGCGAGCGCCAGGCCGGGCACAGCGATGCGATGGCTTTACGTACTCAAGCTCATCATCTGCTGGGTGAGGTGCTGTTGATCGGTTGCGGTCCCGGCGCTGCGGCGTTGCTGACCCGGCAGGCGTACGAGGCCCTGCAACTGGTGGATCTGGTGCTGTACGATCACCTGATTTCCGATGAGGTTCTGGCACTGGTACCGGCAGGGGTTAAACGACGCTATGTCGGCAAACAGAAGGACCGGCACAGTTGCAGCCAGGAGGAGATCAACCAGCTGCTGATCGACTATGCCTCCCAGGGATTGCGGGTGGCACGGCTGAAAAGCGGAGATCCCTATGTGTTCGGGCGGGGGGCGGAAGAGGCCTTGTGTCTGGCGCAGCAGGGCATTCGAGTACAGGTGGTGCCGGGGCTGAGTTCAGCCCTGGCCGGGCCGGCGCTGGCTGGGATTGCACTGACCGCGCGGGGTTATGCCACCGGTTTTTCCGTCGTGTCGGCGCATCTGGCGGGGAACCGTTTCAATCAGGCATGGCTGGAGTTGTTGCATCTGCCTGAGCACACCACGGTGGTGCTGATGGGGCTGAGTTTTGCCGCTCAGATTGTTGAGGCGGCCCTGGCCCGGCAGGTACGGCCTGATCTGCCGGTTGCCATTGTTGCCAATGCCACCCGTGCCAACCAGCAGGTGATTGTCAGCAGTCTGGCGCAGTTGGTGGAAGATGCCCGACAGGCCTGCCGGCCGGCAGTACTGGTGTTTGGCGAGGTAGTGCGGCTGCAGGGCCGCTTGCCGTCCTGTGGTGGACGGCGGATCCCCGGTTCGGAATGACAAGGAGGGTGCACAGGTCGCGGTGGATCGTCAGGGGGTATCTGAAGCGCAGACACGATCGCGACCGGCAGCCTTGGCCCGATACAGGCGGTGATCGGCCCCGGTGATGAGCTCCTGCCACGACTGTTGTGATTGGGGTACAAGGCAGCAGAGCCCGATACTGAGGCTGAGGTGTCCCGACGGGCTGGTTGGATGAGGCAGGGCGCTTTGGCGCAGCTGTTGCTGGATGCGCCGGGCAACCTGCAGGGCATTGATTTCAGAGGTGTCCGGCAGCAGAATGGCAAACTCCTCGCCGCCGTAGCGGCATACCAGATCAGCGGGGCGCAGACAACTCTGTTGCAGCAGTCGGGCAACCTCCTGTAGGCAGAGGTCGCCTTGGGGATGGCCGAGCCGATCATTGTAGGCCTTGAAATGGTCAATGTCGATCATCAGCAGGCTCAGGGGGCTCTGGTTGCGTGCCGCCTGACGCCAGAGGGAATCCAGCGCTTCATCAAACGAGCGGCGGTTGGCAATACCGGTCAGGCCATCGCGTCGTGCCAGTAACTGAAGTTCACGGTTGGCCTGCTCCAACTGCTGCTGGGTGGCCAGCAGCTGCTGTTCCTGCCGGCGCCTTGTGCTGATGTCGAGAAAGACATTGCTGGTGCCGATCTGTTTGTTGCCATCGTGGAGTGGGCTGCAGATCATTTCGACGGGAAAGCGATGGCCCCGACTGTGTAAGGCAAGGATCGTATCGCTGCGGGCGATCCCGTTTTTTTGTAAAGGGATATCGCAAAAACATTGCCTGTCCGATTCGTTGGGGAAGTGAAAAATCTCATGGGCGTTGCGACCGATCAGCTGCGCCGGTTCCTGCCCGAGCAGCTGGGCAGCGGTTTCGTTGACGTAGCTAATCCGGCATTCCGGGTCAGCAGTAAACAGGCCGCAGGCGATACTGTCCGAAACCATCTGCAGCAACTGGCTGGAGCGTTGCTGCTGACGCCGGCCGGCCAGAAAACGCAGCCGCAACAGCAGCGCCATCAACAGCAGCAGGCTGGCCAGGCCGGCGGTGGTGATGCTGTCGATTCGCAACTGGCTGAAAAAGGGTTCAGGCGTGGCGGCCACAATATAACCGGCATGCTTTCCCAGGGTATTCTGGATGGCATGAAAGGCGACGGAGAAGGGCTGGCCATTCTGCCACAGCGGCAGGATAAAGTTGCGTTGCTGTTTTAAATGGCCCTGCGCGCTGGCCTGGTCCCCCAATCGTTCCAGCAGGCGCCAGACCAGTGGGTCGGTGAGGCTGCCCTTGTCGCAGGCGATGCTGCTGAGCTGTTCGAATTCGACTACATAATCCGAACTCAGCGGTGTTGTCTGATAATACGGCTGTAGCGACGGAAACAGTTTGTCCCACATCTCCGGCTTGTACAGCACAAAGGCCAGACGGGTTTGCTGATTTTCAGTCAGCTGATGCATTTCCTGCTGAATCTGCAGAAAGGAGGTGCTCAGTTCGACGGAACCAATATGCTGGTCGGCGTAAAACAGCGGGTAGACATGGCGGAATCCGTGAAAAATACGACCGCTTTCGTAACCATGAACTGCCCGGAGCTGGCGGTTGGCCAGCAGGACCGATGGGCGCACACCATCCAGACTGTCGTCGGCCAGCTGGGGGGCATGAAAGCGCAGCAAGGAACGGCCGTCAGGATAATGAAAATGCAGTTGGCGAATACGTTGCTGGCGAACGCGCTGATAGAGCGGATCGAGTTTGCGGAATAGCCAGCCACGCAGCAGGTTGCGGCGCTCTGCCTCTTCGGTGGTGACCATGTCATGAATCAGGCTGAGAATATCCTCTTGCTGAACAACTTCTTCGAAGAGGGTCTGGGCCAGCAGCTGGTAGGTACCGCTGGCGCAGGAAATGACCGCTTGCTGACTCCGCAGGCGTTGCTGTAATTGGTCGTTCAGCAGGCTTTGATGGCGACTGTAGATCAGACCAAGGCACAGCAGCAGCAACAGTGTAAACAACCCAAGGGTGATGACACGGTCTTTCATTGGCATAATCCCGGGACGGGCTGGCGGTGTAATTGTTGGCGGAGGACTTTGTAGTCGTCAGCCTTGGCTGTGATCAGGCTTCTGCCGATGAGTTGGAGGGGTTCCCCTTCGGGCAAGGCCTGTCGCTTCAGCAGTTGCTGGCGCAGTTGGCTGCAACCGGCTTTATCGAGGGTACGACGGTTGCCCACCAGTAAAAACCCTGGCAATGATTCGCTTTGAGCAATGACCCGCAGGCCCAGTTTTGCGTAATCTGTAGCGACGGAATCCTTGATGCTGGCAAGATCGGCATGGCCGCGCACCACCTCAAGGGCGGCGCCATCGTGGCTGCCAATATAGGAATAATCGCAGACATCCAGCTTCTGGCCGATTTGTTGCAGAAGCTGTGAGGCCATGAAATAGCCGCAGGTGGAATAGGGTTGGGTGAGCGCGACCCGGCTGGGGTTCGGCAGGTCAGTCGCTGGCGTGTCACCAAAGACAACAAGAACGCAACGGTAGCTGGCACTGCCCTCAGGTTCGGTAAAGCGCAACAGTGGTTCAAGATCGGGATCACTGTCACTGGCGATGACGTATGGCAGTGGCCCGAGGTAGGCCAGATCGATCTGATCGTTTTTCAGCGCAGCAATAATTTCAGCATAGCCCCGTTTGAGAACCAGTTCGACGGGGCGTTGCAGGATGTCTTCCAGTAATTGCACAAAGGGGCGAAAGCTGTGTTCCGTCAGGCTGAGAGAAAGCGTTGGTTGCGGCGCAAAACGCAAAGTTGCGCTGGCAGCACAGGGCTGTGCCGCAGCCAGCAGGGCGGTCACAACAAAAAAGAGCAGCAGCCGCTTGATCATGTGTTTGTCTCTGGTAGATGAATCTTGCCGAAAAAGAATCAGATAACCAACTTGTTGTTTACCCTGTTCAGGCGGGGAGCAAAAACGAGGCGAAGATAGGGGATGGTGCACTCATGTGCAAGTGACTTATACATTAAAAAAGCGCCAGCCCCTGGGGCCGGCGCTTGTCAGACGACTATTTCGCCTCTTCATCCGGTATGCGGAACACCACATGCACACCGGCCAGGGCTTCAAGGGTGCGAGGATCGAGGCGTGCGGTATCGCCGATGACGCCGAGGATGGTGCGGTTGGCACCGGTGGACTGGTGAAAGTCGAAATCCTGATCAATCAGAAACTGTTTCACCTGTTCCAGATCCTGTTCGCGGACCTGTTTTTTCATTACGATCAGCATGGCGGTCAGATTCCCTTCGATTTGATGCGTTCCAGGGTGCGCGATTCGTCGATCACGCGCTCGAACAGCCGCTTGATGGCCTGGTCGTCCAGCGGGCCGGGGTTGTTGCCGGTCATCTTGGCGAAGATGCGTTTTTCCCGCTGCGGATCGTAGACCGGCAGCCCGAGTTCTTTTTTCAGATGGCCGATTTGCAGGGCCAGGGCGGCGCGCTGATTGAAGATGCGCAGCAGCTCGTCGTCCAGCCGGTCAATTTCCCGGCGGATGTCATCGATGGTCAAGACGGTTCTCCGGTCAGAAGGTTTTGCGGATCAAGGTGTCTTTTTTCCAATGCACATCGTCGGTCTGGGGGTAGTCGATGGTGAAGTGCAGACCCCGACTTTCCTTGCGTTCCAGGGCGCAGCGGATGATCAGTTCGGCCACGGTGGCCAGGTTGCGCAGTTCCAGCAGATCCGAGGTAATGTAGTGATCCCAGTAGTAGTCGGCGATCTCTTCCTGGATCATCTGGATGCGGCGCAGAGCGCGGGTCAGGCGCTTGGTGGAACGCACGATGCCGACATAGTTCCACATGCACAGACGAATTTCATGCCAGTTGTGGGCAACGATAACCTCTTCATCACTGGCGATGGCTTCACCGTAATCCCAGGGCCGGATGGCCGGCGCCGGCGGATAGGATTTGTCCAACCGGGTGAGGGCGCAGCCGGCCGCACGGTTGCCGAACACGGCGCCTTCCAGTAGGCTGTTGCTGGCCAGACGGTTAGCACCGTGCAGGCCGGTACAGGCCACCTCACCAATGGCGAACAGGTTTTCGATTTCGGTCTCGCCCTGGTCATCCACCTGGACGCCACCGCACAGATAATGGGCCGCCGGTACCACCGGAATGGGTTGTACCGTCATGTCGATACCGTAACCCAGCAGGGTTTCGTAGATGTTGGGGAAGCGCTCCTTGACGTAGTCGGCACCCTTGTGGGTGATGTCGAGGAAGACACAATCATCGCCGTTGCTCTTCATTTCATTGTCGATGGCGCGGGCGACAATATCCCGTGGTGCCAGATCCTTCAGCGGATGATACTTGGCCATGAAGGCGGTGCCGTCGGCCCGTTTGAGAATGGCGCCCTCGCCGCGCACCGCCTCGGAAATCAGGAAGGATTTGGCGTGCGGATGAAACAGTGTGGTGGGGTGGAACTGCATGAATTCCATGTTGGCGATGGTCGCACCGGCGCGATAGGCCATGGCAACGCCATCACCCGAGGCGATATCGGGGTTGCAGGTATAGAGATAAACCTTGCCGGCGCCGCCGGTTGCCAGAACTGTGATGCGGGCACCGAAGCTGATGACTTCCTTGGCTTTTACATCGAGGACATAGGCGCCAAGGCAACGGTTTCGGGTGAGCCGCCGACCCAGAACCTTGGCTTCGGTGATCAGATCGACAGCGCAGTGGTCCTCATAGACGGTGATATTCGAATGGTTGCGCACCGCGTGGGCCAGAGCTCGTTCAATCTCGCGGCCGGTGACATCGGCGGCATGCAGAATACGGCGATGGCTGTGGCCCCCTTCACGGGTGAGATCGTAACTGCCGTCATCCTTTTTGGTGAAGGCCGCGCCGATGCGGATCAGTTCATTGATGGCTTCCGGACCGCTGCGAACCACCAGATCGACAATATCGCGGTGGGGCAGCTGGGCGCCCGCTACCATGGTGTCTTCAGCATGGGCCTCGAAGGAGTCTTCCTCGGAAAAAACGGCGGCGATACCGCCCTGGGCATAATGGGTTGCCGTTTCGCTGAGTTCGCGCTTGGTCACGATGGCGACACGGCCGTGATCGGCAACCTTCAGGGCAAAAGACAGACCGGCGATCCCGCTGCCGATAATCAAAAAGTCAGAGGTGATTTTCATTGCAGCCCCCATGCGCTAGAATGGTGCGGAAAAAAATAACAACGGTGCAGCGGCAAAACTACCAGGCCGGCATTATTGCACCGCGTCAACTCCTGTCAAGTTCTTTGCCGCCCGCTCCTGGCGGCAGCGGTTGAGTCATTTTCGCGAGGTTGTATGCCTGGACGCACAGGATTCGTTCTGTTGCTTTGTGTGCTGTGTCTGCTTCCCACAGGGGGGCAGGCTGCGGTATACAGATATGTCGACGCCCAGGGCCGGATGCATTTTTCCAACGTTCCGGTGCACGGCCAGTACCAGTTTTTTCTGGCAGAGCCGGGCGATAAGCAGACCGGTGGGGGTTCGGTTGATACGCTGATCAGCCGTTATGCTGCCCACAATGCCATTGATCCGGCGCTGCTTAAAGCCGTGATCCGGGCGGAAAGCAATTTCGATCCGCGCGCCCTGTCGCATCGTGGCGCCATGGGGCTGATGCAATTGCATCCGCAAACCGCCGCGGATCTGCAGGTGAACAACCCTTACGATCCACAACAGAATATCGCTGGTGGCAGCCGCTACCTGCGGCAGATGCTGCGCCGTTTTAACGGTAATCTCGATCTGGCGCTGGCGGCTTACAATGCTGGTCCGGGTGTGGTCGAACGTCATGGCGGAGTGCCGCCTTATCTGGAAACGCGCAACTATATTGACAAGGTCAAGCGCTATCAGCGCCTGTACCGGGAAAGTGACAGCTGATGCTGCTGAAAAAAGGTCCGTTTAATCTGCCGAATCTTCTGACCATGGCCCGCATGGCCTGTGTCCCCGTGGTTGTGATGTTGTTACTCGAAGACAGCCGCCTGCTCAGCTTCTGGGCCACGGTTGTTTTTGGTTTTGCCAGCATTACCGACTGGCTTGATGGCTATCTGGCGCGCAAATGGCAGCTGGTGACGGTGCTGGGCAAGTTTCTTGATCCGCTGGCGGATAAACTTCTTGTAATGGCCGCCCTGATCATGATGATTCCGCTGGGGCGTGTGCCGGCCTGGGCCGTTTTTCTGATCATCGCCCGCGAAGTATTCATTACCGGTCTGCGTTCGGTAGCCTCCTCCGAAGGTATCGTTATCGATGCCAGTTCCCAGGGCAAGTACAAGACTATTTTTCAGATGGTAGCAATCGTCGCCTTGCTGCTGCACTACGATTATTACTGGCTGTTCGGTTTGAAGTGGGAGCTGTTCCATGTGCAGATGCACAACGTTGGCCTGTTTTTCTTCTATATTTCCCTGGTTCTTACCCTCTGGTCCGGCGGCGACTACCTCTATCGCTTCTACCGTCTCCTGACGCGCTAGCGGTCGCCGGCTGGTCGTGGCGGTGATTTTTTGTTTGACCCGCGGTTTTTTTTTTGTTAAAAAGCCGGCTCGTCAGCAGAATCTGTGGAGATAATCAGGTTCCGGCAACTTGCCAAGTTCATGATATAAGGCGATTTGCAGGCATTTCAGGGTTTTGAAACCGAAGGCTTTTCTCATGGTGAGTTTCGCCTT
>Ga0265295_1000836_pt1 | contig 58372 bp, 56 predicted proteins | sample Munlansysbiofilm_FD_192503 | JGI IMG/M metagenome (GOLD analysis project Ga0265295, IMG submission 192503) | Leachate microbial communities from a municipal landfill in Southern Ontario, Canada - Methane capture system biofilm | ecosystem: Engineered > Solid waste > Landfill > Unclassified ... | reverse complement strand
TAGAATCCTCCTTGATTTCATTGGTGTAAGGCAATTGGTCATTACCATTATACCAATCAAGGGGATTCTTTTTTTCAACGCTTCCGCTTTTTTGAGTCCACCCGCATAGCAGGTGGTTTTATGTTAGCCTTCGACCAACATAATAAAAAAAGCGAGAAAAATTCTCGCTTTGAATGTTCATGGTCGGGACGACAAGATTTGAACTTGCGACCCCTTGCACCCCATGCAAGTGCGCTACCAAGCTGCGCCACGTCCCGGATATTTGACCGTTATTATTGTAGCACAACTTATGTGTTATTGCAATAAGATTAAACGAAGTAAAATCAGTCAGCCAGTGAACCCATAGGATCCCAAGGCTTTAAAATGATTGGCTCTTTTTTCCATGCTTTTAATTGATCTTCTGATAAATGCTTTTTATTGATAACGGCTTGATAAACGTAACGATCAAACCAGGAGTCACTCATCAAATAGTAGCCTTTATTGCCCACTTGATCTCCCCATGAATTTTCTATTTTCCATCGATTAGGTTTTCCTTCATTAAGGTTTACCGCACATAAAACCATCGCATGATTCATCGAAGACATACTGTAATCAAGTTCATCTTCTTTGGTCATGTAGAGACTCATCTCGAGCATGTCATCATAATCAAATTGTTGATCATCCCAAACACCTGATGTTCTGTCACCATATCTGCTGACATCAGAACCAAACCATACGAGTTCTTGACTTAACAATTGTTTTAAAACAAGTGCTTTAAAATCTTCCATCTCAAGATTTAAATACTTGATTTCTCTACCATCGATGACATTTCCAAGATAAGCGACACGATAGGTGTGCATAAATGGTTTGTCTTTTGTTGGTGCATGGATGATTGAAATATAGTCTTTTAAAACATCTTTCATGTAGTCTTTATAAAAAGATTGTGGTGTTAAATTTTTAATGATTTTATATTCATCGTTTGCTACCATTTCTAAGTCAAAAGTTTTAGGTGGCATACCAAAATTCGTCACTAAAAAGGTGTATAATTCATCAAGCGTCTGACGTTTTAAATCAGTAACTTCATTTTTTAGACCATCTTCAACAAGATGACGCGCATTAGCTGCATATTGACGTAGTTTAATATTAATGATTTGATTCATGAATCGGGTGTTCGATGATGAAGCAGTTTCCATCATAGCTTCCTTAGGTACAACGCCATATTTTTCAACAAGGCTGACAAACATATCCCATTGACCACCATCTTGAATACCTGTCTTTAAGATGTGCTGGAAGGTACGATCATCTTGATCAACTGTTAAGAAGTCATCCATCACTTCGATAAAATAGTTAATTTTTTCGAGTTTGTCATAAAAAGCTTGATAGTTTTGTGATAACTCAAAATCCTTTAATCCGTATTCTTTTGCAACGATTTCTCTTAACAAGTTCAATCCTGCAAATAACCAGCAGCGTCCACTTTGTTTTTGTGAGGTTACAGGCAATGTTTTAATTTCATTAGAAAACTTAAATTGAACCGCAGGTTTAGCTTCTAATTTTTCGAAAAGTCCCTGTAATTCATTTTTTACAATCACACGGCTTAATGCTTTTTGTACTGGTTTTTCTTGATAATCTGATTCAAGTTGCTTTAAATCCTCAAAACTGATTTTTTTCATAATTCTCCCTCTTCTTTAATATGAAAAGATGGCCAGCTGGCCATCTTCATTATACACGTAGCATACGATCATCTTTAAATGTTTCAACAATCGCGTAATCATTGTCTTTAACGATAACTAGGCTTGTATTCACATAATTGATGATGTTTGATACACGTTGTGGTGGTACAGCGATAAAGAGCTGAATCGATAAGCTGTTATAAAACTTCATCATAGCATCAATTCTTGATTCATCCATGTTATTAAAGGCTTCATCAAATAAGACGATACAGCCTGAATCAACACGTCTGTTCTTCGTTAATAATTGTTGGAACGATGCAGCAATAACAATGTAGAATGGTACTTGTGTTTCACCACCCGATTTTTCTTTAGATACTTTCGAGAAGTAAGATTTGTTACCATTCTTATTCGTAACTTCAATATCGTAAGACATGTAGTTACGATAATCTAAATACTTATACGTGAGTTGATCGTATTCTGGGTCATTGGATGCAATTTTTTCAAAGAGTTCCATTAAAATCTGTTCATTTTTCTTGGTTAACCCTTCGGTAAATAGCGTATGTTTCTGAATGGCTTCATTTGACATAATGATCTCAAAATACATCTTATAATCTGGATTTTCAGAAGCTCGATAAATAAGTTGATAGGAATCACTTCCGAAGGTCTTATCTGTTAATGCATAGTTTAATTCTTCAATTTGTTGCTGCGCATTTTCAATGGATGCACGTAATTTACCAACAAACTCTTCTTTGAACCCGATTTCTGAATTGCGTCTCAGTTCAGATGCTTCAGCTTCATACTTAATCAAATTATTATTTCTGATCAGCTGTGCTTCTTGTTCATAAGCAATCATGGAATCAAACTCAGGTGAAGCACCAAAATGATAGTTTTGATTAAACAACTTCATTTGGTTGATGAGATCAGCTTCTCCACGAACAATTTGTCCTGTCAAGGATACATTGGATTGTGCAAGATATTCAGTAATCTTATCGTGGTCGTGCTTCATCTTCATCTTGAGTGCATAGAACTGTGTGTTAGCTAATGATAGTTTTTCTGGATGTTTTAGAGACAACACCTTTTGTTCTTTTGCATAATTATCTATTTTTTCTTTGATGTCATCAATGAGGTCATAGACACGTTGTCTGTTTTCACGAAGTGTTGCGATTTCACCCACGAGTTGTTCGGAATCAAAACGCAATTGACGTCTTTGTTGACGTGCTTTATCCATTTGCTCATCAAGTTTTTGGATATTTTTATCTTTACCTAAAGATGTGATTTGTGATTCAATTTGAACATATTCCTTACGTGTTTGCTTGATCAAATCTAAATATTTGAGTTGACCTTGATGGACGAGTTGACTTGATTTTGATTGATTTAGCAATCGCATAATCCGATCGTTTTTATCGGACAAGTCATAAAGTTTATCCATTTTAGATTCTAATATCGCAAGTTCTTTTTCTTCCATTTCGAGTTGAATCGTTGTTGCTTGTTGACCAATGTAAGGTATTTCATACGTTCTAGGATTGATTTGTCGTGCGGTATGATTGCTGTAGGTCATGCAGGTAGGCGTAATCGCACGATTGAAATTTTTGAGATCTTGAACCTTTTCAACACAATATGTGTTGTTTAAAATCATGTTGATATAATAGCGTGCATAGTGACTATCTGTAGTCACTTTTTCAGCTAATGTTCCAGGATTCACCTGATCAAAAGCAGTTAGCTTTTGTGTATTAACCAAACCTACACCATAGATACGTTGCTCAAATTTAACACGGTCGTAAATATCTAATGCATCTGAGAAATAGGCTGGATCAACAATGATATCAAAACGTTGTGTTGATAAATAGCCCTCAAGCGCATTTCGCCACGTTTCATCATTCACTTCAATCATTTCACAGAGTGGTCTTACTCTCACTTCTTTTCGATAGTGAGCAGATAATTCCTCATTAAGTGATTTGATGAGCGATTCAACGTAAGATGGATATGTTCTGACATGACGTTTGAGTTGATTGATGCGCTGTTGCGAATATCTGATTTGTTCAGAGAGATCACGCTTTTCATTTTCAACTTTATCTTTTTCGGCAAAATAAGCTTGCTTGTATGAAGATACTTCAACATCTAATGCTTGTAAATGAGATTCTAACTCATCTGTCACTAAACTCTCATCACTAGTTTGCATGTAATTGACAAAAGCTTTTAAACTTTGACTTGGTAATAAATTAACGAGTTCTTTGATTGCATTAAATTCTTTCGATAACAGATCTTTTAATTGCTCGATAACTTCTTTTTGTGATTCATACTCAAGTGCTTTCTTCTTTAAAGCATCCTGATATCCTTGTAAAGTTCTTGTTAAATCTGAATCGCTTTTCGCACGATCGAGATTTAATATGTTTTGTTCAACATCTTCGATTTGTTCATCAAGCTGTGCTTTAGCATCACGAAGATAATCCAAACGCTTGTCAATTGAAAGAAGTTTTTGTTCTTGTTCCTTCATAAAAGCTTCACGTTTTTCAACCCAATTGAGTTGATCAATAATCAAGTTAATATCTTTTTGATCACGATTTTGTGTGATATCTTCCCCTGATTGAACAATCAGATCTAATTTTTCTAATTTTTCACGATCGCGTTTAATTTGTGCTTCAACTTTTTTTAACTGTGCGACATTATTCTTAAGTGATTGAATATCAATCGGATCGTCATCAAGAAGAAACTCAAATACGAATGCTTGTAAATCGATGGACCTGAAAGCGAGTGCTTTCGGAAGAATCTTAGCATACTTGGTTGCATCCATACCAAAGAAGCGTGCAAGTGCATCACGATATTTCTTTTGAGAGTCAAAAGGACTAAATTCAACATCAATGGATTTTAAATAGGCTTTCATACTCTTATAATCACGTGGATATTTTTTCTCTAAAAATAAGCCATCGTGAATAGAAACATTATCTAAAAGATAAAATCTTTCTTTGAGTTGAGATCCTTTCGGAAGATCCAAAATCACACCAATGGTTGTGAACTTCTTGATCTGCTCATCAAAAAATTCAAGTGCAACGTGAGATACCACATCGCCATTACGAAGGAACTCCTTGTTTTCAGCACCAATACGTCCTCTGACATAACCTTCTAAGGTACGTTTGGCATCGTCGGTAGCAGCTATATTGAATTTAGCACCACTTCTACCTCCAACAAACAAATATTGCATCGCATCAAGCAGTGTCGATTTCCCTGATCCATTTTCACCAGAGATAAGTGCGTTATCCTTGATTTCAATGGTTTGGTTGGAGAATAAATGCCAGTTGACTAGTTTAATCTTCGTCAGTTTCTTCATTTTCTTCGCTACCTCCTTCCATATATCCTTCAAGTTTTTGAACAACTTCCTTGATGGAATCTAAATTGGTAACATAAAGAATGGTGGGATATATTTTGATACGCGCATCATCATGTAAACCCTTATCGATATAGTCAATAATGTTGTATCCACGTAAAAAGGTTAAAGCGGGTTTCAATTTATCTTTGGTGATACGTTTATTGTCAAGATATCCAATACGAGAGAGCTCATCATGGATTTCGTGAAGATAGATTTCAACATTTTCATCTAACGTGACGTAATCTTTTTTACGTTGGTAAATGATACGGATCACTAAAAGTAAAACACTTTCTGTTTTTCTTAAACGCATATGGTTGAAAAGATTTTGGTTTTGAATGCAGACGACTTCATCTTCTCTTTGAATTTGTATTTGAAAATCGATGAGTTCAAAAAAAGCTTCAAAAGTTTCTTTAAAAGCTAAGATAAACCGATAATCATTGGTGTCACCAGGTTTTTTCTTGGTAATGTAATTAACCTGTAACAGTTTATTTGTGATGCGTGAAAAGATCGCTTTTTCGCCTTCTTTAAGGACACCGTATTCTTCATTAAATTGTTTGAGTGCTTGTGTTTTATTCATCATCTCACCTCTTTAATTCTGAAATTTTGGAATGTAATAAAGTTATTGGTACATTCTTTACCTAAAAGTTCAACATCATAATGCATACCTACAGATTTTGAATACAAGAAAATGAGAATGAGTTTAACATAATCTTCTTGTGTCTCCATGGGAACATGAGCAGCTTCAACTGTCTTTTGTCCATCCAAGAGTGAGCGTGCATACTCATTGATTTCTTTCTTACCATAGATGTTATTTTTAAGTAGCGCCTTAATTTTTTCTCTTCGGTATTCTTCACTGATCAAATCATCATCAAATGTGATCTCTTCTGGTGTTGGTTCAATCCGCATTCTTCGCTGATTGTAAAGTGATCCTGTATCTAAATTTCTAAGTTGTGATAAATAAAACAGACTGTTATAGTTGACATCCTTACGATCTAAAATGATTTTAAATAACCGGTTGAAAATACCTTCGATATCGTCAGACTTATTCGTCAAGAATAATATCTTAGCAGCTGCAGCACTGATGTATTGCTCATTTTTTCTATCGATTGCTAGAATGAGGTGCTCAAGTGCAGAAAATGAATCGGTGATATATCTCAAATGATCTTCGATGTAATGAAATGCTTCATTATAGTCATCGATTCGTTTAACGCTCATCACTTTATAGGCGAGTTGATCCATCAATGCTTCATTATTTTCAATTTTAATGATCGATTCTAAAATGGAACGCTTGTATCTTGGGAGTGAATCGGTTGTTTTTAAGTTATAGTATGCTGAATCAAAGAAGTTTTGTTTGTATTCAACAAGTAATTTTTCAAGTAAATTTTGTAAGTCATCACGATGATGCTTCTTTGTGATATCAAAATAGTAACGATAAATATTCGCTTTTAACGACTTAAGTTTTCTTAATATATCACTTGTTTTTTGATAAGCTTGTTCTAAAACGCCAATCCCTTCATCGATATTAAACGATGACAAAAGAGAATACACGGTAAAGATCTCACCGGTGTACTCACTTTGACGATTAAGTGATATGTTTTCAAGCATGTCAATCAGTTGAATCGAATAGTCAAACAAGTTTAAAGATGTACGATAATCTCCTAATTCTTCTTCTCCGAGCCAACCATTTTTCTTCAGTACATTGATTACGTGAACTGCTTTTTGACGTGAGGTTCTCGCTAATTCTTCGTCCTCTATATCCAAAAATTCATCCTGAGGTTGTTCATCGAAATAGTCGATTAACCTCTGAATGATGAATTCACGATCCCCCTGAAAAGCATCTTCAACCGTATCAATCGTGTGATAGATAATAAAGATACAATCGATATATGTCTTTTTATTCGGGGAGGAGAGCACACTGAAAAAATTCGGGTGTATGGTGTCAAACAGATGTGCCATCAGATCCTCCTTTATTTTAATAAAATAAAAAAATATGAATTTCATATTCATTGTAACATGAAAGCTCATATTTTTATTATTTTTTTATGTTATTTGTTTTTTCCAAGCGATATTCTAATCTTTTTGCCGTTGATGACTTTACCGTTAAGTTCTTCAAGACGTTTGATTGCTGCAGGGTGTATTTGGAACTCGGTGTCGTGTTTATTCATGATGATGTCTCCAACATTTTTAGGATACATATCAGCATGCTTTTTGAAAAGATCGAGTAATTGTACAGGACGAATGCCATCTTCTTTTCCTAAATTGATGCTAACCATCTTGTAGTTCATGCTTCCTCTACTTGAAGATTCACGTCTTGGTTTTACATCTGAACTTGTTTGACGACTATTTCTGCTTGAGCGATCAAAACTACTTTCATCTCTTCTTCTTTGTTGTGGTGCCTTAATGGGATCATAGACTTTTGGTTGATCAATATTCTTTTCAATAAGTGCTGAAATAATTTGATCTTTGCTAAAACCTTCCTCCATTAAGCCATCGATGATGTGTTGATGATCGGATGTGCTTGACTGAACCATATCTTTGATGGCTTGATAATTACGCTTAACCATCTTTTCAAGAATTTCTTCTTCTGTTGGTATGGTTTTTTCAGTCATCTTTATCTTAATGAAACGTTCAATCATTTGAAGTTTTCCACGCATTGATGGATAGACGAGTGATACAGACATACCTGATTTTCCAGCTCTACCCGTTCTACCAATACGGTGAACATAGATTTCATCTTCAAAGGGGATTTCATAGTTAATAACCATGTCAACGTGTGAAATATCTAAACCTCTTGCTGCAACATCTGTAGCGATTAAGTATTTCAAGCGTTTTGAACGAAATCTTCCCATGACATAATCTCTTTGAGATTGCTTTAAATCACCATGGAGAGCATCAGCCTCATACTGGTGTTTTTGTAAATAGTCAGATAACTGATCAACATCCACTTTCGTGTTTGCAAAAATAATGGCAGACCCTGGTTGATAGTAATCCAACACACGGATGAGCAAATGATCACGATCCGATTTCTTTACATGGTAATAAATCTGTTCAACTTTCGAAACGGTTAACGTTGGTGTTTCAATTCTGATCATTTCTGGTTGCTTTTGATACTTTTCAGCTACTTTTTTAATAAACGGTGGAATCGTTGCTGAAAAAAGCGCTGTTTGTCTTTCTTGTGGTGTGTCTTTTAATAAGCGTTCCAAATCTTCTTGGAAGCCCATCTTTAACATTTCATCTGCTTCATCCATGACAAGTATCTTGATATGTGAAAAGTCAATCGTACCTCTTTCCAAATGATCAATTGCTCTACCTGGTGTAGCTACTACAATTTGGGGATTAAGTGATAAAGCTTTAAATTGCTTATTATAGGATTCCCCACCATAAATGGATGTCACTTTGACGTCCTTGTTGAACTTGACAAGTTTGATAAATTCTTTATATACCTGCAGGGTAAGTTCTCGTGTTGGACAAATGACCAAAGCTTGAATATGACTATTTGTCAAATCAAGTTTCTCTAAAATAGGAATGGCAAAAGCAAATGTTTTTCCTGTTCCTGTCTGCGCCTGGCCAATGAGATCTCTTCCCTCTAACATTTTAGGGATTGCGTGATGCTGAATAGACGTCGTTTCAACGAGTCCGAGAGCTTCTATAGCCTGTTTTGTTTCTTCTAAAATCGGTAATTCATTAAATAATAGATTCATTTTTTTCCTCAATTCTTTTTTAAACCTTTATAACTATACCATAGAACATGAAAAAATACCATGAAAATTCATTAAATATGCATTAAAATCACACTTTTTCAAAAGAAAAAGACTCATCGAGTCTTTTTACGTTCACAGTTTTCCCCTTCACAAAAATCTGTTTTAACGTATTGCACAGATGCTTGTGTTAAGGCTTCTAAAATGTGTTCTTCTGAATGAAGACCAGCGAGTCTGATTTTTCCATCAATTCTAATGTGCGGTATTTCATAAATACCTTTGAGAAGAGCATTTTCACGATTCATTTGAACGGCTTCACAAAATTGATTAGATGACAACACATCATTCACCTTATCCAAATCTAAATCCAGTCTTTTAGCAACTCTTCTGAGAACATCATGGTTAGAAATATCTTGTTTTTCAATATAGTATGTCTTGAAGACTTGCTTATTAAACTCAAATGCTTTATCATATTTTTTTGCTAGATGCGACAAGCGATGCGCATCAAATACTTTGACAGGTTTTAGCATTTTAGGCAAATCTTTATAAAGTTCTAAAACCTCTTCTTCGGTCATCACATGATGTTGTGATAAAACGCGATGGAATGTGCAATCTTCTTTTGGTTCAAATGATGGAATCATCTCATAACTACGATAAAGAAGTTCAAGATCCTTGAACGTATATTTCTTATAAAGTTGTTCAATCACAAGATGCTGTTGGTAGCATAAAGGTGATATATAATCTAACCAAAATTCTAACTTCATGTGTTTCATTCCTTCTTTTTAATTCATGACTTATTTTACTTGATAATAGGCATGATATCAAGTTTTATGCCTATCTCGTTAACTTGTATACGATATGGTCATCGATAATCGTCATGATGACGTTTATATCATGAAATTCTTCTTCTTTAAGTGTCTCAATATCCCGATCACAAACTGTAAAATCAGCTAAATAACCCGGCTTTAGATAACCGCGTGGCTGCAAGCTACTTTGCGCGTGAGCGTAAGTGGCATAAAGTTTAATAGCTTCAAAATGAGATAGTGCCTCTTGTGTCTCATAGGTTTTATGATCTTGGTTTGATCTTCTAAAAATGGCATCTTTCATACCCAAAAATGGATTAGGTATTTCAACAGGTGCATCAGAAGATCCAGAGATGATGATCTTTTCATCAAGATACGTTTTCCAAGGGAACACATAATCAGGTTTTACTGAGAAAAAATGAAACGCACGTGGTAAATCACTTGATAGAAATTGAGGTTGTATATCGAGAGAACACGGTAAACTCTTCATTTTTTCTATCGTTTTTTGATCTGCCCATGGTGCGTGAATAATCCGATCGATTAAACCTTCTTTAGGAGGATACTTGGTCAAAAGATCAACCACGTCTTCTAAGCCTTTATCACCAATGACATGGATTGCTGCAGATAATCCAAAAGATCTCACTTTTTTCAATACATCTGTAAACTGTGCATAACCCATGACGACTTCGCCATGAGTCTTTTCACCTTGATATGGATGATACATGAGTGCTGTTTTTGATGACATCGTCCCATCATAAAACATCTTAATCGCACCTAATTCAAGATAGTTATTTTGAATTCCCCATGGCTGATCTGATTGGATAAAATCATCTAATACTTCATGATGAATCAAGAGGTGACTGCGAAAAGGATGATGTTCTAATACTTCATGAAATGCTTGATAGGTTTCTTTAAATCCATTGTAATAAAATAAGTCATCTGTATGACCTCCAGTTAAACCAAAAGATGTCAAGCTTTCAATGGACTTTGTGAGCATCGTATGAAGCTTTGAAAAGGATGGTTTAGGAATATTTTGCATGATATAAGACGCTTTTGACTCTTTAAGGATACCTGTTTCATCTTGGATATTAAAGTGGCTTAGAGCCTTACTGTTGAGTGTTAGTGCATGAAAATCATTATGTCTTAAGATGACAACTTGGTCTAAAAAGTATGTATCTAAATCATGTTTAGTTATGCCAACATCAAGGTATCCAATCGCAAAAATCATATCTTGTGATTTTGCTGCTAAAAGTTTAGCTATAACCTCATCTTTCGTTTGACAAGATGATAAATGAATCATATCAAGATATTCACCATATCCCATCATATGTAGATGTGCATCAACAAAGCCAGGATAAAGATGTCCACCTTTTAAGTCAATGATCTCATCACACAAAGTTAAATCGACATCGTTATCAAAGGACTTGATTTTCCCTTCTTGTGTTGCCATCACATGATAAACATCCTTGTGATCATTCATGCTATGGAAAAAGCCATGGATATAACACTTCATTGCTATCACCTCAATTAATTAAAAAACTTCATCCTGATTTTACCATGAATGAAGTTTCTTTTGTTCGATATAGGATTTGATATCTTCATATGCAAATCCTTTTTGATAAAGTTTTTCTTTAAGCTTTTGTTCGAGTTCGTAACCTGTATATTTCACATGTAACGTTTTATATGCTTTTTCATAGGCAAGTTCTAAAAGCTTTTTTTCATCAGATGTGTAAAATGCTTGTGACTCTAATAAAACTGCATCAATGATTTCTAGATGAAATCCTTTGGATAGTAACTGTGATTTGATAGTTTGAAAAGCTTGTTTCTTTGTTTTTTTCTTCATTTGCTTAAGCTTTGTTTGACAAAGCTTACTTACAACATCATATTCGTTATAAGTCGACAATGCTTTATAAATCAACTTTTCGTTGACACCTTTTTCCGTCAACTTAAAGTTCATCATTTGAGGACCTTGTTGAAAGCTTTTTAAACTGATATACATTTTTGCATATTGAAAATCATCTAAATATTTTTTTTCAATTAAGTAACTGATGACACGATGTATCACTTTTTGTCCATAACCCTTTGAATTCAGAAAAGTTGTCAATTCTTGTACAGTCATCATCTTTTTTAAAGCTTTTAAACCTGCTCTTAAACATGATAAATAAAGGTTTTCATCGACGAGTTCTTGATAAATGTCATCATCAATAGTCTTACCTAAAGATACATGATACTTGATCATCAATTCAGGTTGGATTTCTAACGTTATCTCATCATCAAAGATAACAGACATATACGATTGATATTTTTTAATCGAAGTCACTGTTTTCATATCACGTGGTTTTTATCAGATCAATGAGTGTTTGTAACTCATCATCATTGGTTAAATCTAACATCATTTCAGCATACGCTTGATGCACTTTTCGAGCTGTCTCAATTCCTAATGCATCACCTGATATTTCATATTCTGTATTGAACTGAAAAACAATATCTTTTGTCTTCTGATCAAAGTATCCATCCGTGCGAAGCAAATCTTCGCCTGTTAAATTGTAATAAACATTGAAGAAAGCTTGATAATGCGCTAAACTTTGGTAAACATGATCAAATGTCATATGTTCTTCATAAACTGGCATTTCGATATTTCTAATACCTGTTGGTGCAAGATATGCAACATCAAGTGGCGATGTTTCAACATTTAATTCATCACCGTAAAACCATTTACCTTCGGTGTAAACTAAATAATATCTAACATTTTCAATGACACCTAATTGTACCTGATTTTGATAAACACCTTTTCCAAAAGTAGGTCTTCCATAAAGTTCATATCCACCTTGTACGTTCAGTGCAGCTGCTAAAACCTCTGCTGCTGATGCTGCATGCTCATTGACAAGCACTTTGATATCATAAGGTTTAGCTTCTGATAAAGCTCCATAAAAAGGTTGAACATCTCCTGATTTGGGCACCATGGTAAAAAGAGGTGCTTCAAGATTTCTTGCTAAAAGTTGTTGTGTAATCCCTGGGAGTAATGATGAAATACCTTGGTTATGCAGTGCAGATAAAGCTCCGCCAGGATTATCTCTTAAATCTAAAATAAGTGTCTTATTGTCTCCATTTAATGTCGTTTGTTCAAGTGTATTTAATGCGTTTTGAAAAACACTTGCTGTCCCAACTGTCGTATCTGATGAGGCAGCAAAACGTTCGATTTTAATGTAAGCAATATCTGATTCATTTAAATCAATGGCATATGCCGTCGGTGTTGATATTTCTTGATAGGTGATGGATACAACGGATTCTACATCATCTGGATCTAATATGATAAAATCTTTTGTTTGTCCAACTTCACCTGTTATGAGTTCTAACACATCATCATCTGACGCTAAGTCTTTAAAATAGGTTTTTACGCCATCCACTGATATACCGATAATTAAATCGTTTGGAAATATTTTTAAATAGGCTGCACCTTGCGTGTAAACCTTATAAACTCTTAAGTCATTGTCTTCAAAAACAAAACTTACCCCGATACCGATAAATTTCTCTTCATCAGAACCACCTGATGAAAGAGGAACTTCTAAAAGTCTGGTGTAAGGATCATTATTCATTTCAGCAATCTTGTTGATGGTTGCTTCCATATTAGCGATGAACGCATCATGAACTTCATCATCTTCAATATCGTAGTAATAGTAATTTTCAAATGATTCAATGATATAAGTGAACATATCATCTGAGTTAGATTGTGGTGATGAAGGTAGAATACGCTCAACAAAATAACCTGCAAAGAAGGCTAATATAACGCTGATAAAAAAGAGGATACCTAGTTTTTTGCCTACCATTGTGCACTCTCCCTACTAAATCCTTCTCCTAAAGCTTCTTTTGTTTTGGTGACAAAGGTGAAAGCTTTGGGATCCGTATTCTTAATAATGTTTTTGAATATATACAGCTGCGCACGATCAACTGTACAAATAATCATTTCTTTATCTTGTTTTGAATAGCCACCAACGACACGCATCTTGGTGATACCACGTTCGAGTCTTTCATATATTTTTTCTTGCATCAAATCAGGGTGATCTGTGACGATAAAGACCGTATATCCCGCTTTACCTTCAATCGATAGTCGATCGATGAGTAAACCACTGATCATCATCGAACCCACGGCATATAAACCCAATTGAAAATTGATAATCATCGCGATTAAGATAATCGCCCCATCGGTAAGATACATCGCTGTAGAAAAGGGCATATGCAGATATTTATGCATGATATTTTGTACAACATCAATACCACCGGTTGTCGCATTATTACGAATAACAACACCTAACCCGATACCTAAGAAAATACCTCCAAAGGCTGCTCCGATTAAAAGTGGAGATTCAGTCATAAACTTCATAAAGTAATCTGATGGAATCGTCTTTTCTAAAATCCATATAATGGTTGGTGATAAAAGTGTTGCATAAGCTGTTTTAACAAAAAATACTTTACCTAAGACAAGCCAACCGAGCATTAATAAAATGAAATTTGCGATATACATCATTAATGAAACGGGAATTTGATCTTGAAATATAACAGCAACCCCCATGACACCACCGATAATAAGATTTAATGGTAATAAGAAAAAATAGAAACCAGCAGACATAATGATGACACCTGCAGTAATTTCTAAAATTTCACGCAACTTAGCTTTATTCATTTGATTCACCCGCTTTTAAATAAGCATTGATAAATCCATCAAGTTCTCCATCCATGACAAGATCAACTTGACCTACTTCGTAGTTCGTACGATGATCTTTGACCATTTGATAAGGATGGAACACATAAGATCTTATTTGAGATCCCCATGCAATATCTTTTTGCTCGCCTTTAATGTTCTTTAATGTTTCTTCTTGTTTTCTAATTTCTTCTTGTAGTAACTTTGCTTTTAAGACATGCATCGCCTGTTCTTTATTCTTCAGTTGAGAACGTTCGTTTTGACATGTGACAACAATGTTAGTCGGTAGATGTGTAATTCTTACGGCAGAATCTGTGGTGTTAACACTTTGACCACCTGCACCACCGGATCTGTAAACATCGATTTTAAGATCTTCATCTTTGAGATCAATATCGATATCATCATCAATTTCTGGCATCACATCAAGCGATGCAAACGATGTATGTCTGCGTGCATTGGAATCAAAAGGAGAAATGCGGACTAAACGATGGACACCACGTTCAGCTTTTAAATAACCATAGGCATAAGAACCTTTAATGAGCAATGTCACTGATTTAATTCCTGCTTCTTCACCTGCTTGATAGTCAAGCACTTCGACTTTGAAACGCTTCTTTTGTGCATATCTGACATACATGCGGTAAAGCATATCTGCCCAGTCCTGAGATTCAGTTCCTCCAGCACCAGGATGAAGTTCTAAAATCGCATTAGCTTGATCATAAGGTCCATTTAGTATCGTTTCTACTTCAAATTCACTTAATTCTTTTTGGAGTTCTTCGAGATCATTTTCTAGAATAACCCATTCTTCACTGCCTTCTTCACTGATCTCATACCACTCAACTAATTGATCCAATTTTTTGACTAAGGATGCATAATGATCAAGTTTCTCTCTAATTTCAGTCGCTTGTTTGGTTATTTTTTTAGCTTCCTTTGTATCTGACCAAAATTGAGGATCTTGCATTTTTTGATTGAGTGACTGATAGGTCTCCTCAAGTTTTTGTGGGCCTATCGCTTTTTTTAAGTCACCAATGCTTTCTTTCAGCTGTCCTATACGTTTATTAACTTCATAGGTTTCCACAAAAACACCTCCTTATCGCCAAGGTAAATTACGCTGTGAACGATTCTTTTTAACTTTGGGTTTCTTTGGACGTTCGGTACGTCCTTCATTGGTTTGTGTATTTTTTACAACTTCTTCTCGTTGTACATTATATTGAATTTGTGCACGAATGGCATAACGTGTCACATCTTTAGAAATATTATCAATCATTTCATTAAACATGGATAACCCTTGTTGTTGATAAATGACTAATGGATTTTGTTGTCCATAAGACTGTAAACTTACACCTTGTCTGAGTTCACTCATCGCATCAATATGACGCATCCAATACGTGTCAATCACACGTAGCATGACCACTTTTAAGAACTCATTAAATATTTCAGGTGGCACCATATCTTTCTTACGATTTAACTCTTGATCAGCAAGATCAAGTAAATAAGCTTCAAGTTCAACTTCATCCATCTTTTCAATATATTCTTTAACGAGTGTATTAGGCATAAAGATATTTCCGTTAAAGGTTGCGATGATGTTGTCATCATCAATTTTAAATTGTCCCTTTGCGACTGGATGAATAAATTGACGTAAAGTCTTCGATAAACTCTTTTTAACAGTATCTCTAACCTGATCTTCAATCGATTCTAGTGTTAAGACATCACGGCGTTCTTTATAAATGATTTCACGTTGTTTTCTCAAAACATCATCGTATTTTAAGACATTTTTACGCGTGTCATAGTTATTACCTTCGATACGCTTTTGTGCTGATGTGACAAAGCGTGAAAAGAGTTTTGATGATAAGGGTTCGCCTGTTGTGTTTAATCTTTCTAACATTTCAACACGACGTTTAAATGATTCACCACCAAAGCGTTGCATCAATTCATCATCAGCAGAGATGTAAAATCTTGAGTATCCGGGGTCACCTTGACGACCACTTCGTCCTCTTAACTGATTATCGATACGTCTTGACTCATGACGTTCACTACCGATGACAGCTAAACCACCGAGTTCAACAACACCTTGTCCAAGCTTAATATCGGTACCACGACCAGCCATGTTCGTTGCAATGGTTACAGATCCCATAAGACCTGCTTTGGCAACAATTTCAGCTTCTCTTTCATGGTTTTTAGCATTTAAAACTTCATGGTTGATACGTCGTGCTTTAAGTAAACGTGATAAAAGTTCTGATGTTTCAACGGCAATCGTACCAATCAAAAGAGGTTGTCCTTTTTGATGTCTTGCTTCAATTTCATCACATATGGCTTTGAATTTATCTTCTGAGTTTGCATAGATGAAATCAGGTTCGTCCAAACGGATAACTGGTGCATTGGTCGGAACTTCAACGACATCCATGTTATAAATATCTCTGAATTCTTCCTCTTCGGTTTTCGCAGTACCTGTCATACCTGATAACTTCTTATACATTCTAAAGAAGTTTTGGTAAGTAATGGTTGCAACCGTTACGGTTTCTTTTTTAATCTGTACATTTTCTTTTGCTTCCAAAGCTTGATGAAGCCCTTCAGAAAATTGACGACCATGTAAAATACGACCGGTAAATTGGTCAACGATTAAGACTTCACCGTCTTGAACAACGTATTCAACGTCCCTTGATAAAATATGAACTGCACGAAGTGCATTATTGATGTGGTGTACGAGTGTTACATGCTTTAAGTCATACAGGTTTTCTAATTGGAAAATCTGTTCTGCTCTTTTGATACCTGATGGTGTTAAGGCAATCGTTTTAGATTCTAAATCAATTTCAAAATCTTCATCGCGAAGCGACTTAGCAAATCTGTCAGCTGCTTGGTAAAGATTGTGGTTATTTTTTTCACCACCAGAGATAATCAATGGGGTTCTCGCTTCATCGATTAAAATGGAGTCAACTTCATCGATGATTGCATAGTTTAAACCACGTTGTTGAACCATGTCTTTTGCATATAAAACCATGTGATCTCTCAAATAGTCAAACCCAAGTTCTGAGTTGGTAGAATAGATGATATCGCAATCATAAGCTTGTCGTTTTTGATCGCGTGAAATGTCTCTTAGATTAAGACCTACGGTTAAACCTAAAAAGCGGAAAAGATCACCGATGTCACCTTCTGCTTCACGTTTAGCCAAGTATTCATTCACGGTTACAATGTGAACGCCTTCGCCATTGAGTGCAGATAAGTACGCTGGCATAACTGCAGTTAGTGTTTTACCTTCACCAGTTTTCATTTCAGCAATGTTACCATGGAATATAGCAACTGCACCTAACACTTGCACATAATATGGGAAAAGACGCGTCACGCGACGTGAGGCTTCTCTTACAACAGCAAATGCTTCTGGCATAATGCTTTCAAGTGATTCACCATTTTGATATCTCTCTTTGAACCAGGTCGTTTTTGCCTGAAGCTCAGCATCTGTTAGCTTTGCTATTTCCTCTTCAAGTGAAAAGACTTTATCCGCAATTTTTCTTGCTTCTTTAAGTTCCTTTTTACCTGGATCAAACCATTTTTTTAGCATAGAAACACTTCCTTTTCGTCTTTATTATATTACTATAATAAGGGCTTTTTTACAAGCGATTTCACTGTTTATGGGAAATTACCATAATCACGTGAGGGATAAAAAAAGAAGCTTCATGAAGAAAGCTTCTCATCGTTAGAGGTGTAGTAAATATCTAAATTTTAACTGCGTCCACTTCAAAGAACAAACGCTTTTCATACTTTTGCCAATTGGCAATGATATGACTTGGAAAAATAACGACTTTTTGATTGTAATATGAAACTTCAGAATTATATTTTCTTTGAGCAGTTTGTAACTCATCTTCCGCTTCATGAAGCTTTTCAATCAAATCTAAAACATCAAATGATTGCTTGATGTCATCATGATTTTTCAAAAGTTCTAACACCTGATAAAGACCTTCTTCAATCTCTTTTGCAAATGCTTCTTTTTCTTTGATTGATAAATGTGTTAATGTTTCTCCTGATATCTCTTTTTGCTCTCTAGGTTTTAGATCGTCTTTGAGATGACTTTCTAAAATCTGATAGAACGATTGAAATAAAAGATAACGTTTCGTGATGGCTTTGTTAATAAGCTCTTCTTGAATAGCTAATTGAACAACTAAACGCTTAAAGAGATTGATGGTTGTTAAAATGTATAAGACAACAATCAGTGAAACAATGAAAAGGGATATTCCCGTGATTAGAATGGGCATCGTTGAACCTCCAAATGGTTAGAAATGAAATGATTTGTCACTTGAGAAGTGCTCTAAATAGATCTATTTTGTCGAGACATTCCCAGGAAAAGTCTTCATCTACTCTTCCAAAATGACCATAGTTTGAGGTTTTATGAAAGATCGGACGTTTTAAATCAAGCGTCTTAATAATCGATGCTGGGCGTAAATCAAAGTTATCTTTTACTGCTTCATAAATCAAATCTTTATCTACTTTTTCAGTACCAAATGTGTCGATTAAAAATGAAACAGGTTCAGCAATCCCAATTGCATAAGCAATTTGTATTTCACATTGATCTGCTATGCCGGAAGCAACTATATTTTTAGCAATATAGCGTGCCATGTAAGCTGCACTACGATCAACTTTCGATGCATCTTTACCCGAGAATGCACCACCGCCATGACGTGCGTAACCACCATAGGTATCAACAATAATCTTTCTTCCTGTTAAACCTGCATCACCGTGTGGACCACCCATAACAAATCGTCCTGTTGGATTGATTTGATAAATGGTTTCAGATGTGTCATATCCACGTAATACGGGATGAATAACATGTTTCAGCATTTCTTCTTTGAGCGCTTCTTGAGTCCAAGATTCATCGTGCTGAGTTGATAAAACGACCGTATGAATCGATACGGGTTGATTTTTTTCATTATATGCGACAGTAACTTGTGTTTTACCATCAGGTCTTAGACCGGAGACGATATTGTTTTTTCTAACAAAACTTAAACGTTCAGACAATCGATGTGCTAAGTGGATAGGTAATGGCATGAGTGTGATGGTTTCATTGGTTGCATAACCAAACATTAAACCTTGGTCACCAGCACCTTGTTCTTTATTTTCTGTTTCATCTACACCTAAAGCAATATCTGGAGATTGTGGCTTAATACGGACATCAATGATGACATCATCCGCATTGTAACCATATTCTTTTTTATTGTAGCCAATCTGTTGAATGGCTGTTCTAACCACGTGGTCAAAATCAATTTCAGCTGTTGACGTTATTTCACCAAACAATAATGCATAATCTGTTGTAACAGCAGTTTCACAAGCGACTCTCGCCTGTGGATCTTTGGCTAATACAGCATCTAAAATGGAATCTGAGATATAGTCAGCAACTTTGTCTGGATGTCCTTCTGTGACGGACTCACTACTAAATAATTTTCTCATATGAAGCCTTCTTTCATAAAAAAATGTTTCTCGAAGGAGAAACACCATATGTGTGGAATTTTTCCTTATTGATGGGTCACTTAAACCCCTTGTGATAAGCACCTAATTGAAGTAGGTTGCTGCTATGTCATCGGTCACTCGCCTCGATAGCTCTGAATAAGTGAAACTAGATTTAATTTTTTAATCCTCATTAAGGATACAATAAGATCAGTAAAAAGTCAACTCAAATCAACTAGAAATTATTATACATTTCAGCAAACTCATCGTGAAACTTTAAGAACCGTTCTTTTAAATCGTGATCAAAGTATTGTCCAAGTTCATTTTGGAATGATTTTAAAACAATGGAGTGTGCCATCGGACGTTTGTATGGCTTGGGACCACGCATGGTGATGTATAAATCAGCAAGCAAAATGATCTGTGATTCGATCTCTGGTTGGATAAGAAGCATTTCCTTAAGAAACTTTTCATTTGCTGAATCTTCGATATGTGAACGTGCGATATCTTCACATTTTTGGGCAAGTTGCATACGTTTTGCGATTTGAGAACCAAGCTCTGTTTTTTCTTTTAATACATCATAGGATTGTTCATCAAAGGTGTTCATATCATTGAGCATATGTTTGATTTCTTGATATTGTAAATGAATAAGTGCATAAGCATTCATCACTTTAATCTTTTCAAAAGAGAGTCCATAATAGTCAGCTAATTTTTCGCTCATCATTTGGACCTGTGACGCATGTCTTTTATCCATGAGTGTGTATGAGCTGGAAAAGACGACTGAAAATAAGTCACCGACGATATGTGAGAAATCCCCTTGAACTTGTCTTCTTTTAATCAGTTCTTTTTTACGTTCTTCTTGCATGTATTGTCCCATGGAAACAATCGCATAAACGACGAAATAAAAGAGAATAAATAAAAGGGTTCTTAAAAGAATATCACCAAATTCGGGAAGTGTAACAAATCGAGGTAAGAACTCTAAGATCGTTTCGCCTTCATTCACTAATTTATGAATGGTAAACGTCCATATAAAATGAATGACCGTTAATAAAGCAAGCAATCCTTGAAACGATGATGACAAGAGCTTTCTTTCCTGATAAAGCGATATAACAACAATCGCATAATACATCAAAATATAAGCAGCTGTTTCAAAGTATTCAACTTGATAAAGTCTTGCATAAATCAAAATGGATGAAAAGAAAATATAGAATGCAGAAACATACATTGCTACGCTCTGTTTTGTTTTATCATGTGGATCCATATTGATTAATTTTGTTAGAAATTTATTGATGACATAGGTTAATGGGAATGCGATAAATGTCACAATCCAGTTGCTGACCTCATCTTTAGTTGATAATGATAAGACAAATAAGATAATTGAATACATCAAGTTTGATACGAAGACAATGTGTTTGATAACAACATTACGACGGAAAAGAACGGCAACATCATCTGTGATATCGACGCCTTGTTCAAACCCAAAGTACTTCGCAAAAATACCTTTGCCAAGCGCTTTTACATTCATTTTATCCCTTAATCTTTTCTTCACTTAATCATCCTTTATTATAAATCAAAAATGCTGAAGCGTTTAACACCGATATCTTCATGTGCAATTTCTTCATTTAATACTTGAGCGACTCTGGTTGATGCTGCTGCAGCAATTGCTCCAACGATATCATCTAAAAAGGTATGGCAAATACCATCTTCTTTACCTGCATCATTGAGTACTTTAACGATACCGTGTTTGTTGACATCAATATCACCAAAATTGGTTTGACCAATCGTTCCATATAATCCAGAAACATCTAAACCCATCGTTTCATCAATACCAAATAAACCTAAATCTTGATAGATAATTTCTTGGATAGGTCCTTGAAACATTTTTTCTTCTGCTAAACGATCAATTTCACAAGCGAGTTGAACGTGATGGAAAACATCACGCAAAGATAATATTTTTTCTACTGATTCTAGGCACAATTCCATCGAAACATTATCTGAATAACGCGCTTGTTGTTTATGGCTTATTTCAGCAATCGATTCTATCGTGACGCCTCTTTTAAGTAAAATCTTTTTGTTTAATTCAAACATTTCTTGTCTGGTATAAATGACTTTTTTTAACTGATCTTTTTCACCCATTTATTTTATGCTCCCTTCAAAAACATCACCGACTTGCATGATGTTTTGGCCATTTAAAAAGTCTTTGGTGGCCATCACTTTTTTTCCTGGTATTTGTATTTCTAATAGTTCAATTGAACCATCACATGTTTTTACGATTAACTTCTTTTTAAGTGACAAGATTGTACCAGGAACTGCTTTATGGTCTATTATATCACCTTTTTGAGCCCGATAAAACTTGATGGTTGTATTTTTGAAATTTGCGGTTGCTCCTGGTTCAGGAGATAGTCCTCTGATTTTGTTAATTAGATCCTGTGTTTTCATCTCAAAATGAATCTTTTCATCATCAGGTTTTAGTGTGTATGCAAACGTTACTTCTTTTTCATCTTGTGGTATGGGTTTAATTAAACCCTGTTTTAAATCGAATAAAACTTCTTTTAAAAGATGAGCTCCTACATAAGATAACTTTGTCGATAGTGTTTGATAATTATCATCGTCATCAATCTCAATTTCTTGTTGTTTAATCATATCACCAGCATCCATACGATATGCCATGTACATGATGGTGACTCCTGTTGTTTTTAAACCATCAAAAAGAGCATATTGAATCGGTGCACCACCACGATATTTAGGTAACAAAGAACCGTGTACGTTGATGGCTGTTATCTGATCTAAGAGTTCTTTTGGTAGCATTTGTCCATACGCTGCTGTTATCAATACATCCGGTTTTAAATCGATTATTTTTTGATAATCGGTTTTAAGTTTTATAGGTTGAAAAACAGGTATTCCTAAAGCTAATGCCTTTTCTTTAACCGGTGAGGGCATCAAAACTTTTTTTCTACCCGTCGGTTTATCAGGTTGCGTGACAACAAGCAAAATGTTTTCCTGCGAAGAAAGCATCTCTAATATCGGGACTGCAAATTGTGGTGTACCCATAAATACAATATTCATCTTATCACCTACCATGTATCTAATGTTGGAAGAAATGTGATGTTTATTTCTTCTGATTTGTGTTTTTCAATACATTCAAAAAGAGGTTTTAAATCGCGTTTCTGATATTTGATCGTCAATGTAAATCTGTACTGATCTTTTATTTTTTTAATGAGTGCTTGTGATGGACCTAAGACATCATAACCTAAAGCGATAAGTTCTTTTCTCATCATAAATGCTTTTTGATAGGTTTTTAAAAAACCAGGACCAGCACATAAGAGTTGTGAGGTTTGATTAAAAGGTTCATAACCAAGAAGTTTTCGTTGATATAAAGCTTCTTTATAAAAAGCTTGATAACCAGAAGTTAAACTTTTAATAACAAAATGGTTCAAATCATAGCCTTGGATCACAGCTTCCCCCTGTAAAAATCTTCCAGATCTTCCTGTGACTTGTGTTAAAAGCATGTAGGCTTTTTCAGAGCTTTGATAAGATGGAATCTTCAGGAGCATATCGGTGAGTAAAACGCCAACTAAAGTAACTTTAGGTAAATCGAGTCCTTTTGATATCATTTGTGTCCCAATTAATATATCCGCTTTCTCATTTTGAAAGTCATTCCATATAATTTCGTGCGCATTCTTTGTCCGCGTTTGCGCTTTATCTAAGCGAAGAATACGTGCTTTAGGCATGTGTTTTTTAAGTTGCTCTTCAGCATACTCAATACCTACTCCGACCTCTTTAACCTTGGGCTCATGACATACTTGGCAGGTCGCATCAAAATCAACTTGATAGCCACAATAAGGACATTTTAAAATTTTTTTATCCTTATAAAAGGTCAGTGAAACATCACAGTGAGGACATTTGGGTACATCTCCACACGAGCGACACATCACAAATGGTGCATAACCTTTTCGATTGATTAATAAAATGGTTTGTTCTTTTTTTTGAAGTCGTTCTTCCATTTTCTGAAGTAACGTTCTTGAAAATATCGCGTAGTGTTTATCTTTTAACTCTTCTTTCATATCTACAAGTGTAATCTTGGGAAGTTCTAAATCAAAGGGTCTTTTAGTTAGTTCTAAAAGTGTATAATCACCTTGTTCAGCATGATACATCGACACAACAGATGGTGTTGCTGAACCTAAGACCGCAGGGATGTGAAGATAGGCTGCACGTGCTAAAACAAGATCTTTACAATCATAGTATACGCCATCTCGTTGCATATAGGCATCATCGTGTTCTTCATCCATGATGATAAGTTTGAGTTGTTTAATCGGTAAAAAAACAGCGCTTCGTGTTCCTAAGATGATATCTGCTTCATCGTTTAAAATCATTTTATACTGATCAGAACGCTCACCTTTAGATAAACCTGAATGATATATAGCAACACGATTAAAACGAGATTTTAACCGCTGTGCCATATAAGGAATGAGCTGAATTTCAGGTACAAGCACTAATACTTTACCTTTTTGTTCAATCACATGCGATATCGCATCTAAATAAACTTCAGTTTTTCCTGAACCTGTAATGCCATGAAGTAAAAAGATCTGATTCTCTTTTGCATGTTTAATGGCATAAGAAGCGATGATCTGTTCTTTATTTAATGTCACTTTTTTATCTTCGAGTTGAAAGACGTGTTCAATCTCACGTTTAACAGCGACTGATTCTTCAAAAAATACAGCATGTTTGATTAGTGTTTTAATCATGGAATCTGTTAAACCTAAATCGTATAGATCCTGTTTATCATATGTCTTTTGTTCGTCATGAAAATCGATTAAACCAGGATACTTGTCAATCTTCGTATAGTGATGATGACTGTTAAATTGATATTTTTTAATTTTATTTTCTGTCTTTTTTTCTCTAATGATGGTTTCGATGGTACAGATGTTTTGATTTTCTAGTCGTTTTAGACGTGGATAATAGATCTGATCTGATACATTTAGTCGCCACGTACCTCTTTGATTAAACTTGTGCTTTAAATCATCAGGTAATAACTCTTGATGGATGACTTTAACAACTTTCTGATATGATACTAATCGTTCTAAAGGAATCACTGTCTGGTACATCCCTGAGATGAGCTCCATACTACCTTTAGACATGACATCTAACATCATAAACATCTCATCATCAAGTGTTGGTGTGCTATCTAAAACAGAAGATATGACTTTAGTTGCTGTGTTACTGTGATCAATCACATTAACAACGATACCCATGCGCTCTGTGTTTCCAATACCAAAGGGTACTAAAACACGCATGCCACGTGCTAAAAAATCCTCAAAATGTTGAGGAATGATATAGTCGTAAAGCTGATTGACTTCTTCATGCTTAATATCAATAACAACTTGTGCATACATAGGCTTCACCTCCTATATTATACCATCACCAAGCGACAAAAAAAGTAACCGAAGTTACTTTATTGTCTTTAGAATTTTATCGATGCGGTTACCATAGGCAAGCGCTTCATCATACTTAAATACTAGATCTGGAATTTTTCTTGTATTTTTAATTTTTTTAGCAAGTTCCATACGAATAGCTACTTTAGCTTCTTCTAAAGATGATTTTGCACGTTCTAACACTTTTTCGTCATCTGATAAAATGGTGTAATAAATGTTAGCAAATGATAAATCTTTGGTTACTTTAACCTCAGTTAAGTTAATGTATCCAAAACTTTTGTCTTTAATTTCAGCGTTAACAATCGGTGCAAGCTCACGCTGAATGAGGCTTGCAAGACGTTCTGTAGTAATAGACATACTAATCGACCTCAACTTCCTTCATTTGTGAAGCTTCGATGATGTCGCCATTCTTGATATCATTAAAGTTTTCAATCGATAATCCACATTCGTATCCTTGTCTAACTTCTTTTGCATCATCTTTGAAACGTTTGAGCGATGCCAATTTACCTTCATAGACAACAATACCATCTCTAATGACTCTAACTAGCGCATCGCGCTTGATGATACCATCGGTGACATAACATCCAGCAATCGTACCAATACGAGAAATTTTAAATGTATCTCTGACTTCTGCTTGTCCAGTAACAATTTCTTCAAATGTTGGTTCAAGCATACCTTTTAATGCAGCTTCAATATCTTCTTGAATACGATAAATAATGTTATAAAGACGAATTTCAACACCTTGTTGATCAGCAACTTGTTTAACAGCAGCTGTTGGTCTAACGTTAAAACCGATAACAATGGCATGTGATGCACTTGCTAGCGTAATGTCGTTTTCTGTAATCGCACCAACGCTTGAGCGAACAACATTGACATGGAACCCGTTAACATCAATTTTTTCTAACATGTTTTTTAGTGCTTCAATGGACCCTTGAACATCACCCTTGATGATGATATTAAGTTCTTTTTCAGTCGATTCCATTTCACCAAACATTTTGTCAAGTGAAGCTTTTTTCATTGTTTTTGCTTCTGTTTCTCTTTGACGTGATTGACGTTCAATCGCAATATCACGTGTCACACGCTCATCTTTAAATGCCATAAAGACATCACCAGCTTGTGGCACTTCATTAAGTCCTGTCACTTCAATAGGTTGTGATGGAAGTGCTTTGTTATAACGTTTTTTCAAATCATCATTCATCGTACGAATTTTCCCATACGTATTACCAATGACGATATAATCTCCGATATGAAGTGTACCTGTTTCAATAATCAGTGTAGCAACAGCACCACGTCCTTTATCGAGGAATGCTTCGATAACTGTTCCTTTTGCTAAACGCTTAGGATTCGCTTTGAATTCTTCAATTTCAGAAATCAGTTGAATCACATCAAGTAATTCATCAATCCCTTGACGTTTTAATGCAGATACCATGACATAAGGTGTTTTTCCACCCCACGCTTCAGGAATAAGTCCTTTTTCAGATAACTCTGTCATAACACGATCAGGATTTGATTGTGGTTTATCCATTTTGTTGACAGCAACAATAATGGGGACCTTCGCTGCTTTCGCATGATCTAGGGCTTCAATTGTTTGTGGCATGACACCATCATCACCTGCAACAACTAAGACAACGATATCGGTAACTTTCGCACCACGCGCTCTCATTTCAGTAAATGCAGCATGTCCTGGTGTATCAATAAACGTAATAGCTTCACCGTTTCTGATAACCTGATACGCACCAATATGCTGGGTAATACCGCCGGCTTCACCTTCAACAACTCTTGATTTTCTAATCGCATCAAGTAAAGTCGTTTTACCGTGGTCAACGTGACCCATAACAGTCACAATAGGAGGACGTTTCACCATATCATTTGGATCATCGCTAATTTCCATTTCATCATAACGTGTGACATCGGTAATCACTTCATCTTTAACTTCAAAACCTTCGTCAAGCGCAATAACTTCAATGGTATCACGATCAATCACTTGATTGACAGATGCCATAAGACCAAGTTGCATCAAACGTTTGATGACGGATGCATTCGATAAACCTAAACCTTCTGCAACTTGTGCAACATTCATTTCAGGTTTATAAATAAAGATTTTCTCACCTTGTTGCTTCTTTTGTTCTTTTCTTGGTAACATTGGTGGTTTTTTAAAATCCGGTTTTTTATTCACATTCTTTTTATAATTTTTAACAGGCATAAAATCACTTCCTTCTCTGATTCATCAATAATTGACTAAACCCCCTGTCGGTAATTCCAATCACTTTGATATCATCTTTGCCTAGTGCAATCGATAGATCAAATGAAGAAATCTCTTCAATGACTTCGACATTGTAAAATTTGGCTTTATCATAAACTTTTTTCTTCGTTGTATGAGAAGCATCAGTTGCAAGAATAATGAGATGTAACTTATTCATGCGAAGCGCAGAAATCGTTAAATCTGTCCCTACTGTGACTTTCCTAGCACGAAGTGCTAATCCAATGGTATTATTCATGTGCAAGTTTTAAGAGTTCCTCATAAATGTCATCAGGAACTTGTGTTTCAAGCTTTTTGTCGAGTGCTTTTGTTTTTTTTGCTAATAAGATGACTTCTTTAGAAAGTTTCAAATAGGCACCTCGACCCGGTGCTTTACCGTTTAAATCAATGGATACAACACCTTCTTTGGTAGCACATATGCGCACCAATGCCTTTTTTGGTAAAACCTCTTTTGTGACTACACACGTTCTCAGAGGTATTTTTTTAACTTTGTTCAATCTAGAATCACCTCGTTTATCAGTAAAGGATGCCTTCGCCTTGTGCCATGGTTTCTGACTTGATGTCAATGCTCCAACCACATGCTTGAACAGCTAATTTAACATTTTGTCCTAGTTTACCAATCGCAAGTGATAATTGATTATCAGGTACAATCGCAAGTGCCGTTTTTTCTTTTGGATTAACTCGTGTAACAGCAACGACTTCTGCTGGTTGTAGTGCATTCGCGATTAAATCTTTTTCATTATCACTCCATCTGAATAAGTCAATTTTTTCATCAGAGAGTGCTTTAACGATTTCACGAATTCTCATACCACCTTCACCCACACATGCACCAATAGGATCAACTTTAGGATCATTTGATTTAACACCAATCTTAGAACGATCACCTGGATCACGCGAGATACCCATAACTTCGATAATGCCATCTTTGATTTCAGGTATAAAGCTTTCTAAAAGACGGATAATTAATGATGGATGTGAACGGCTGACAAAGACTTTAGGCCATTTGGTTTTCATTTCAACATCAGATACATAGACTCTCACATAATCTCCAACATGGAAGTTATCCTTTGGAAGTGCTTCTTTTTTAGGAAGTAATGTCGTTAAGTCTTTACCAATGTCAAGACGATAGTGTTCATCTGTGACATCAATAACACGTGCTGTGATCATTTCGTGTTCAAACTTTTTAAAGTGTTTGTATAAGTTTTCTTTTTGCATGGTGATTAATGTTTCATTCAGACGGCTCTTGAAATCACGAACAGCAAAATGTCCAAAATCTTTTGGATCAATCTTTTGTTCTAAAACATCACCAACTTTAATTCTAGGATTAATCTCTTTTGCTTCGTCTAAAAGCATTTGTTGATAATTCTTATCGGCATCAATGGAATATTCATCGACGATTAAATGTTGTTTATAAACATTAATCTCATTTTTTTCTTCTTTGATTTCGACACGACAAGATCTTACATCATGTGCTTTCTTACATCCAGCAATCATGCCTTGAATAAAAGCCTCGAGTACCTGATCATGTGTCAACTCTTTTTCTTCAGCGACAAGATCAATGTTTTTAAAAAACTCTTTACTAATCATACTTATCCTCCTAAAACTTGATTGCTGTACGCGCGTTGCGTATGTCATCAAACTTGATTTCTATGGTTTTAAATCTTCCTTTATCATTAATTTCTAATGATATCATATCATTATCTAAAGCTAATAGTGTACCATATCCCTTATATTTTGATGATACGAGATAAATATATCGGCTGATAGCTTTGATAAATTCTTCTTTGGTTTGCAAGGGTCTTTCAGCACCAAGTGAAGAAAGTTCCAAATAATAGTCTGGATCTAAGTCATCATCTGTGAGGGATGCTTGAAACTCCAAATGAATCTTTTCAAGATCGTTGATATCCATGACTTCCGTATCGATTAAGATTTCTAAAATCTTTTCCCCAAACTCTCTTTTCGTACGTATCGAATAAATCGATAAATGGCTTTTATCTAAAATAGGTTTGAGTTTTTCTTTTATTTTTTCTAAATTCATATAGACCTCAATAAAATGAGTGGAAATCATCATCCCACTCTTGTTCTCCTAAATAGTTTAGCACAATTTCAATTATTATACAATAAATGCTAACTTTTTAAGTACATTTTATATGTTCATATAGCTAATTTTTTGCAAATCGTTTGCAAGTAAGTACTTCTATGCTATAATGTAAATGCAAATCATTTGCAATAAGGAGAAGGATTTATGAAAAAATTTGCATATGTCTTAATGATGATATCTAGTATTTTTATTTTATCATCTTGTACGAACAGTAAAGAAGCTGATATTGTAACAACCATGTTCCCACAATATGACTTTGCACGACAGATTGTTGGAGATAAGATGAGTGTCAGTTTACTTGTCCCACCGGGTGTAGAAGTCCACACATATGAAGCATCTTCCAAAGATATGATTGCTATAAAGGAAGCCAAACTCTTCATTTTCACAAGTTTAGATATCGATACATGGATTAAAGATCCACTTACGATTGGTGGCAATGAAACTGTTGTTATGAATTTATCTGAACATTACACCATGGAAGAGCATCATCATGAAGATGAGATGACGTTAAATCAACAGATTGAAGACGAACACGATCACAGTGCAGAGCTTCATTACTGGGTTGATCCACTGATAGCTTTACAATTGATCGATGCTATTTTAGAACAAATCGTTTTAATTGATCCAGATAATCAAGCTTTTTATGAAGCGAATGCTGAAGTCTATCATGAAGCCATTCATGAAGCTCACGAAGCATTTGATTTATATATTCAAAATGGTCATGTTGATCAAGAAATCTACTTTGCAGGTCATAATGCCCTTGGATTGTTCTCAGAAAGATATCACATCACGATATCCTCTTTATTTGAAAGCTTTAAACCCGATGCTGATTTAACAAGTAGTGAACTGATTAACTTCACACAAATCGTTAAACAAGCAAATGTTCACACTTTATTTATTGAAGAACTAGCTGAACCTAAAGCTGCATTACAAATCAAAAATGAACTTGCTAAAGAAAATTATATACTTAATCTTGTTGAACTACACGCATACCATAATCTAACGAAGACAGAGATGGAGGAAGGTATTCGCTATCTTGACTTATTCAACAGAAATATTGAAGCCATTATAGCAGTACTCAATAGTCAATTATGATTGAATACGATCATGTAAATGTCTTATTTGGTAAATTTCAAGCTTTAACTGATGTTAATTTCCGTTTAGAAAAAGGATCTTTTTTACATATTGTTGGTCCAAATGGTAGTGGTAAAACAACACTCGTCAAGACGCTCGTTGGATTATTAAAGCCGAGTAACGGATCGATTACCATTCATGCGCCACACATGGGTTATTTACCACAAAAATTAAACACTAAAACAAATCTTCCTATGACCGTGCGTGAAGTGATTTATAGTGGATTCAAAAAACAAAAAATCAAACCTTCTAAAGAGGATTGTGAACTGATCAAATCATGGTTAGAACGCATGGAAATACCTCACTTATTTGATGAGTCTATGACACATCTATCCGGGGGTCAACAGCAACGTGTTTTTATCATTAGAGCGATTATCTCAAATCCTGATGTTTTAATCTTAGATGAACCAACTTCAGCATTAGATCCTTCATTTCGTGAAAAGTTTTATCTTTTATTAAATGAATTGCATCAAAAATATCACATGACCATCGTCCATGTGACACATGATTTAACCGATGCTGTTAAAGACGATTGTTTAGTCATGTATGTTGATCAAACCGTTAAGTTCTATGGTTCATATCACGATTTCCATGCATTCGAACATAGGGGGCACCATCATGCTTGATTTTCTAAGTTATAGCTTTATTCAGCAAGCTCTCGTCATAGGAATAGCACTTGCGATATCAGCGGCTTTACTATCACCTTTTTTAGTTTTAAATCAACAAGCCATGATTGCTGATGGTTTAGCCCACGTGAGTTTTGCAGGTATTATTTTAGGTGTTGTTCTTTCTGGTGAACCCCTTTGGATCGCCATCCCTTTCGTGATGCTGGCATCGATTCTCATCAAATATTTATCAACGACAAAAACGATCAATGGTGATGCTGCCATCGGATTAGTATCCTCAATTTCATTTGCGATTGGTTTAATCATTGTCAAAAAAGGACAAGGCTTTAATATATCGATTGAAAGTATGCTTGTAGGTAATATTTTTACAGCGACTTTAACAGAAATGTATTTATCATTAATCATCATGGCATTGATTGGTGTGTTTGTTTTGATCTTTTATCGAAAGTTGTTTGTTATGACTTATGATTTAAATTATGCAAAGTTTACCAAAATCAAAGTTCAACTGATAGGGTACACCTTGTCTGCACTGACAGCTTTCTTTATCGTGATTGGTGTTAGAACGATCGGAACGTTGCTTATCTCAGCACTTGTCGTCTTTCCTTCTGTTATCTCCAGTCAACTTGCAAAAAGCTTTAAAAATACATTATTGATTGGTGTTTTATCCTCAATCCTCATTGTCATCATGGGTATTTTTGTCGCACATCCTTTAGAGATACCCGTTGGATCGACTATTGTTGTTTTATACGCAGCTATTCTTGTGTTCTTACTGATACTTAAACCGTTATGGAGGAAATAATCATGCGCATGACTACACAAAGAAAATTGATTCTCAATCTTCTAAAAAAATCACGTATCCCACAAAGTGCAGAAATGATTTTATCGGACTTACCAGATCATACCATGAATTTATCGACCGTATATCGTAATTTAGATGCCTTTTTTGCTGAAGGTCTTATATCAAAAAGTACGATGAAAAATACATCGTACTATTACATGAATGATCAAAAACATCATCATTACATGATTTGTATAAACTGTCAAAAAATGTATGAAATTGATTGTCACTTAGATCATATTGCTGATCATGTTGCACATGAACATCATTTTAAGATTACACATCATGATATGACAGTTTATGGTTACTGTGAATCATGTCAACAAAAATTGAATTTGTAGGTAATTAACATGACATTAAAACAAGTTATTCAACATGAAAAGTTATACGTTGAACTCTTCTCCAAAACGATAGATACGTCTTATGGTTATGAAGCTGAAGATCTAAATCAAAGAGATAAGTACTATCATAACTATTTAGATATCACACAAGATATCGCATCAGATAAAGACATCAAATCTTATATCACGAAAACCCAAAAGCACGGTTTTTCTGTTATTAGGCTTGAAAACGGGATAAAGATAAATCCATCTTTCTATGAAAATGAGATTGTTGATTGTGATGGCTATTATGGTAACGATATAACATCGATTATCATTCATCCAAAATCTTCAATTACAATCGAAAGAGTAAATCCACAAAATGATGACCCATTCTTTGACTTTCTCTATGAAGATAGCAAAGCATATGGTGAGACTTATGCACTTGGCAATGTTAAAAGACAAAAAGAAGTTTTAACTCATCAGTCTTCTCAATACATGTATTTCAAAGCTGTTGAAAACAATCAAACAATTGGTACATTGAATGTGTTTATGCATGGGGATAACGCTAAACTTGATGATTTTGCTATTGCAGAAGAAAAACAAAGAAAAGGATTCGGTTCACAATTGATGTATGAGGTTTTACAATTCTTAAAAACACAAGGTATTACCTATGTTTATTTAGTCACTGATCAAAACGGTACAGCTAAAAACATGTATCAGACATGGGGATTTAAGGCACTCGGTACATTTGAAGTTATTAGAATCATGGCAAATCAAAATAAGTCATAGCAATATAAATAAAAGATTCCACTCAAGGAATCTTTTTCTTCATATTCGATTATGAATTCCAGCGTCTTGGATCATCTTTAATCGTATCCAAGAATCTAACATCTTCTTCTTTCATTTGAAAATCTAATCCTGTATTTTCAATAATACGAGATTCATGTGTTGATTTAGGAAGTGGTGCTGTACCTTTTTCAATACAGTAACGAATGCATAATTGTGCAGGAGTTACATTGTAAGATTTTGCCATCTTTTGGATGGTTTCATTCGATAATGCATAACCAATGGCAAGTGGAGAATAAGCTTCAATCAATATGCCTTTAGCATCACAGTATTGATGTGTTTCTTCCTGATTGTTACCAATAAAGAACGCAATTTGATTAACATGAGGAATGATTTCACAATGCTTTAAAATATTATCTATATCTTTTGGAGAAAAATTGGAAACACCGATAGCTCTGATCTTACCCTCTTTATACAATTTTTCCATTGCTTTGAAAGCTTGAACATTACCTTCGTTGCAATCTTTACCCATTTCATTCCATGGCCATGGTGCATGAATTAAATAAAGATCTAAATACTCCATATCAAGTTCCTTTAAGGTTTTATCAAAAGCATCTAATGCGCCTTGATATGTTTTAATATGTGACTGTAATTTAGAAGTAACAAACACCTCATCTCGTTTGAGATTGGAATCTTTAATCGCTTTTCCTACTGAAGATTCATTACCATAGGCAGCAGCAGTATCAATGTGACGATAACCATGTTTTAACGCCATTGAAACAGCATTATAGCACACTTCACCATTTGGAATCTGCCATGTTCCAAAGCCAACCTTTGGCATTTTAACACCATTTTTCAATACATAAACATCTTGAATCGTTTTCATTTTACTTCTTCCCTTCTATGATTATTTGTGTTTTAAGATACGAAGCTGTATGACGGTACCTACTAAAGCAATTAAAATTAAAGATATACCGGATACAAGCGTTAATATTTCTAAATTAATAGTTTTAATGATGGATGGTAAAATCATCTCAAGAACGTAAACTAAAAAGTAACCATAAAGTAAATATTTGATCACAAGCATTTCTTTTTCAGTAATGACACAAACTGTTTGATCTTTTTTCTTAAATAGATAAAATCCTAACCCACCAACTGCTAATAAAAACCCTAAAAGAATATAACCAATCCATGGATATTCCTGACGATAATAAAACTCTAAAATGGTGTAACCACCCATAACGATAAAAACGAGGAATAACATTAATTGGACAAGTAGACTTTTTCTGTAAACGTTCATTTTTTATTTCTCCTTTGAAATTGTTTGCTCAAGTCGTGTTATACTAAAATTGAAATGAGGTAAATCTATGAAAAAAGCTGTATACCCTGGTACGTTTGATCCCTTAACGATTGGCCATCTTGACATTATTAAACGCGCAGTTCGCTTTGTTGATGAGCTCCATGTTGTTGTTGCTGATAATTACAAGAAAACACCAACCTTTTCAACTGAAGAACGCATTACAATGATTAAGCGAGTCACAGAGGACATTCCCAATATCATTGTAACATCAACTGAAGACCTTGTTGTAAGATATGCGATGAGAAACGATATCGACTTAATGATTCGTGGTTTAAGAAATATTGCGGATTATGAAAATGAGTATATGCTCTATCAATTCAACCGCAATCTCAATAAAAATATTGAAACGATTATTTTATTCCCGTCATCTCGTAATCATTTCGTCTCTTCTTCAGCCATTAAAGAACTCATTGTCCATCATGCTGATATTTCTCCTTATGTTCCCAAAGAAATCATCAGAGATGTTCAAGATCGATTACGCCCTAAATCAAATTCAGAGATTTAAAAAATTCATACAGCTGATCATCCATTATATGTGGAGCAACATGATCAGCTTTTTCTTTTAACTCGAGAAATCTTGTGTTGTTCATAGCGATTCCTATATCTGCCATTTCAATCATTTGAATATCATTAGCGCCATCTCCAACACAGATCAAGCGATAATCTTTTTCGTGTTCTAAAGCTTTTTGTATACCAAAAGCTTTATTAATTCCTGGATATACAAAGTCAGCACCACCCTTGTGCCATGGATATACTCTAAATTTCGGCATTTTGGAAGCCATATCTAATATTTCTTCTTCTGTTTGTGCAAAAATCCACAATTGATAAATCGGATGTGTTAAATGAAATCGAGGGTCTATTTTAGGATAAATACCTCTTAAAATTTTCATGCCTTCATGCACAACTTCAGAAAGTTTGTTAACAGCCTCTTCTCGAATGCCAACCATACCCAAATTGAGTTGTGTACCTTCAATTAATTGCAAGACTTCCATAACATCTTTTTGTTCAATCGGATGATCATAGACAACATCATCGTTTTTTAAAACGTAAGCACCGTTGACTAAAACTTTAAATGTGAATAGATGTAAAACATCTTCAATGATCTGTAATTTCCCAATACCTCTTCCTGTAGCAAGCCCTAAAAGAACATCTTGTCTTTTAGATAATTCTAAAAGAAGCTTTCTCGTTTGTTCAGGAATAGCATTCGTGGTGTTGTTATACATCGTGTTATCAACATCAAAAAAGATTATGGTTTTCATCATCCACCTCAAAAATATTATATCATATTGTGCTTTATGCTACCAATTGTAGTCATTTTATTATACAATAGTAATGTAATAATTCGCTGCTGGAGGTTTTTATGAAAAATCCGTTACTCAAAACCGGTGAACTCGGCATTTTTGCTTTAGGAGGTCTCGGTGAAGTTGGGAAGAATACATATGTCTATGAAATAGACGATCAAATCTTTATTGTTGATGCTGGTATTCTTTTTCCTGATGAACATCTACTAGGAATCGATTATGTGATTCCAGATTATACTTATCTACTTGAAAACCAAGATCGTATTGTTGGTCTTTTTATCACGCATGCTCATGAAGACCACATCGGTGGTATTCCCTACCTTCTAAAAAAAGTTAACATTCCTAAAATCTATGCAGCAGGTATTGCCATTGATTTAATTGAATATAAACTGATGGAACATCAAGATGTCAAAGCTCCAAAAATTGAAGAGTACAAGAGTTATTACAAATATCAATTTAATTCTGTAGAAATTTCATTTATTCGAATGAACCATTCAATCCCTGATATGTTTGGTATTGTTTTTAGAACGCCTCAAGGCATTTTGTTCCATACAGGTGATTTTAAAATCGACTTTACACCCGTTGGTCCAGCAGCAGAATATGACAAGTTAGCTGCCATCGGTAGTGAAGGCGTTTTATGCATGCTCTCTGATTCAACCAATGCTGAACGTGATGAACTCATTCAATCCGATTCAAAAATTGGTAAATCTATCAATGAATTATTCTCTCGTATTTCAGGAAGAATTATCATTGCCACATTTGCATCTAACATGTACCGTATCCAGCAGATCATTGAAGCTTCTGTTATGAATTCTAGAAAAGTTGCTGTCTTTGGAAGATCTATGGAACGTGCGATAGAAGCTGGTATGCAAACAGGTTATATTAAAGCACCTAAAGATACGATCGTTTCTGGTGATGACTTTAATCGCTTAAAACCACATGAGGTTACAGTCATCGTTACAGGATCTCAAGGTGAGCCACTTGCTGCTTTATCAAGAATTGCGAACGGATCACATCGCCAAGTTAAAGCAATGGCAGGTGATACAGTCATCTTCTCTTCATCACCAATTCCTGGTAATCAAGAAGGTGTTAATCGCACCATTAACAAATTATTTAGACTTGATGTTGAAGTTATAACACATGGACCTTTAGCTGATACACATACTTCGGGGCATGGAGCTCAACAAGACTTGAAACTTGTCTTATCGTTAGTTAAACCTAAAATGTTTATTCCTATGCATGGTGAACATCGCATGTTAAAAACACATCGTGATTTAGCTGTTGATTGTGGTGTAAGTCCAAAAAATATTTTAATCATGGATAATGGCGATGTTGCTGCCATAACAAAAGATAGTATCAGACTTGCAGGAAAAGTGACTTCAGGTGAGATTTATATTGATGGTACTGGTATCGGTGATATTGGAAGCACAGTGATCAAGGAAAGAAAGCTTCTTTCTGAAGAAGGATTATTTGCAGTCATATTATCGATTAATTCATCAAGTAAAAAAATGGTGAATGAGCCAACGATTATTTCACGTGGTTTCATTTATATGAAGGGCAATGAAGAAATTACACAATCATTAGCGAACGAAGCTAAACGTATCGCACAGCTTGAACTCAATAAAAAGATGTATAATGAACTGAATTTAAAAAATGCAGTGATTGATCAGCTCAATCAAAAAATCTTCGACTTGACACAAAGAAGACCTTTGGTGATTCCTGTTGTCGTCGACCTAAAAAATTAAGAGCAATGCGAATTGCTCTTTTCTTTTTATATATAGGATAAGAAAGCATCAAAGACAAGTTTTGTAACAAAGGCATCATCTTGTGCATCATGAGCTTGGTCAAACGCAATATCATAATAGGTTTGATAAGCTTTAAAAAGTCCTAAATCATCTTTGAGATTGAAGTAATCTTTGTGTAGTTTCAGTAAGTCGATAAAATCATGATCTTTGGTGATTTTGGGTTTTTGATGTAGTGTGAATGAATCATTTAAAGCTGTTAAATCGTTCTTTCCCCATACGATCAGTTTGGGATGATATGTTTTCATAATGTGTGATAATTTATCGTAAAATGTGTCATATGGAACCGCTTGATTAAAGAATGTTTCCTCATCAAGGTTTAAAAATCGCTTCGTTCTCTTTGAGAGAAACTTGTTCTCCTTTGGTAGTACGTAGTATCCATCCTGCATTTTAGCATTTTGTTTAGCTTTTGATAATACATAACCAACTTGGATAATCTCTGGATGGAAAGGTTGGTCACGATAACCTGGCATGGTCATTTCAAAATCAATAAATAGATAATAGCGGTCTTGTTTTAAGACTTCTTTCATTTCGTTTCTTAATTCAAAAAGATCATAATGAACATGATAAGGACTCAAGCGAATAATTTGATTAAAATAGGCGACTTGATAATAATGAATGAGTCCTATTTTTTTCATCTTGGGTTGTATTTCAAAATCGACTAAGACCCCTTTATCTAGATAGTGAAAAAAGATTTTAGATAAGCGATTGGATAAATAAAAACCGATCTTTCTTCCTTCTAAAATTAAGTAAAAAACACTGTGTTTTTCATCGATGCTGAAAATGATTCTTCTCATATGATTTCCTCTTTAATTGTTTTAGCAACTGCTTCTGGTATACCTAAGGATCTAAGCTCTTCAACAGATGCATTTTTAATCGCATCTATACTTGTAAAATGGCTTAATAAAAGCTTTTTTCTTTTGTCGCCTAATCCCTTTATATCATCAAGAATTGAAGCGTGAGCTTTCTTCTTACGTGTTTCTCTATGGAAGGTTATAGCAAACCTGTGAACCTCTTCAGAAATCTTGAGTAGAAATTTATATAACTCACTTTGTTTGAGTAAAGGAATGACTTCCTGTTGATAGACAAGAGCTTCTAGCGTATGTTTTTGATTCTTTTTTAAACCCGCAACTTTAATTTTCAAATTCAATTGATCTAAAATTTCTTGACAGGCGTTTAACTGACCCTTCCCACCATCGACTAATATAAGATCTGGAAACTTATGATTTTCTAATAATAACTTTTGATATCTTCTATACGTGACTTCTTTCATCGCTTGATAATCATCATTGGTCGTTGTTTGAAGATGGTATTTACGATAACTCTTTTTATCAAAGCCTTGATCTCTAAATACGACTAAAGCTGATATAGGTGCAGTACCAAAAAGCTGTGCATTATCAAAAATCTCGATATGTTTGACATCAATACCGATGAGTTCAGATAAATCTTCAAGTGCTTTTTGTCTCTTTTCATCTTTATGACGATAAAGCATGAAATGATGTTCTAAATCATAATCAGCATTTTTAGATGCTAAATCTGTCAGTTTCTTTTTGTCACCTTTTTGTGGAATCATCGCTTTCTTTCCAAAATAAGGCTCTACGGCATCACTTGTAAAACGATCTGAAAAAAGAAGTTCTTCTGGCATTAATACCTCATAAAACTGTTGTAGATAGGATAATACAGCATCGATCACTTCACCAACATATGCAAAAACGATTTGATGGTGATCGATGATTTTACCTTGACGCATCATCAAAATGGCGATTGCGATGTCATCTTTACTAAATGCATAACTGATCAGATCACGATCGACAAAATCGTTCATGTTAATGATTTGTTTTTCAGTTGTTTCTTCGATGTATGAAATCATGTCTCTATATTCAATCGCTTTTTCATAGTGCATGTTTTCACTTGCTTGATTCATTTCTGACTTAAGTTTACTTAAGACATCTTTGGTGTCACCTTTTAAAAATTTTATTGCCTCTTTGATCGTTTCTTGATAATCAACCTCTGGATGAATGCATGGTGCTAAACATTGTCCAATATGATAATAGAGACAAGCTTTTTTTGGTAATGTTTCACACTTTCTAAAAGGATATAAACGGTTAAGCATTCGAACTGTTTCTCTTGCTGCGTAAACATTGGGATAGGGACCATAGAGTCGTCCTTTGAGTTCTTTTTGTCTAACCACTTGTAGTTTGGGATAGGCTTCTTCTGTTATTTCAATATAGGGATATGTCTTATCATCAACTAATCGAATGTTATATTTGGGAAGATATTGTTTAATTAAATTGTTTTCTAGTATCAATGATTCACGTTCACTGTTGGTAACAACATAGTTAAAATCACGAATTTCTTGAACAAGTCGTGTTGTTTTTTCGTTATGTGCACCTGTGAAATACGATTTCACACGATTTTTTAAGTTTTTTGCTTTACCGACATATATGACTTCATCAGCTTCATTTTTCATCAAATAACAGCCAGGTTCAGTCGGTAATAAAGCAATTTTATTTTTTAATTTCAAATCTTCTCACCTCTTTACATTGTAACACAAATGAAAGATGAAAAAAAGAAAGCGATTCACGCTTTCTTAAGATTCAAAATCAATATGAACTTTGTCGCTGAGTATTTCTTCTAATGCAATTCCAATGCTCTTTACACATTGTGCATCTTCAACTTTTAGTTTTTCAGCTTCGATTATGTGTGCAATTTTACTTGCTGCATAAACGAGTTTATATTTTGAGTCTATCTTTGATAACAGTTTATCAATTGAAGGATATCTCATGCCATCTTTGTTTTTCATCATTGTCATTTTTCTCCGATCATCTTAATGTAGTTATGAATAGTTCTTTCTGTTTTCGCATGCTCTGCTCTAATAATCGCCATAATACGGTCAGCAGCGTTATTAACTTCATCATTAACAACGATATAATCATATTTATGCGCCAATAAAAACTCTGATTCAGCTTTCTTCATGCGCTTATCAATCATTTCAAGTGTATCTGTTCCACGGAGTTTCAGTCTTTCATAAAGCGCTTTTTTCCCTGGTGGAACTAAAAAGATAAATACGGCATCCTTCATTTGTTTTCTTACCTGAAGTGCACCTTCAACTTCAATTTCTAAGACAACTTCTTTACCTTGATCAAGTTGCTCTTCAACTTTATCACGTGGTGTACCATAATAATTGCCAACAAATTCTGCCCATTCTAAAAACTTATTGTCTTTAATTCGTTTTAAGAAAGTATCTTTATCAACAAAATAATAATCAACACCATCAACCTCACCAGGTCGTGGTGCTCTTGTCGTCATGGAGACAGAATAGACCAAATCATGGTTTGGCATTTGAAATAATGCTCTTCTAACAGTGCCTTTGCCAACGCCTGAAGGGCCTGATAAGACAACTAGCAAACCACGTTCATTGAGTTTCATGAGGCACCTCCTTGAGTAGACATTTATTAACTATTATATAGTATTTTTTCCATACTGTAAATAGTTATGAAAGAATTTACATATCTTAAACGTTTTCATCAAGGCTTTTATAAGGCGTTTATGCTAAAATAGAAACGAGGTGGATTTTCATGATTGATGGTTATTTCATACATTGTATGGCTCATGAACTAAATCAGACACTCGCAAAATCACGATGTGAAAAAATTACGCAACAAGATGATAAATCTTTTGTTTTTTTATTCTATCATCAAGGCAAAAGATCAACACTGATCATTGATTTATCATCAGAAAATTTTAGAATACATATCACGAATCATCCGATCACTAATCAAATCACATCACAGTATGTGATGATGTTAAAAAAACAGCTTGAAGGAGCTATTTTGGAACAGGTAAGTCAATATTTAACAGATCGTGTGATTGAACTCCATTTCACTTCTTTCGATTTAATCGATGGTCCCGTTAAAAAAAGACTCATTTTTGAAGCAATGGGTAAACATTCCAATCTTATTTTGACGAAAGATGGAATCATTATTGACACATTTAAAAAGATGTTTTTTGAAACAGGAAGACAGCTTTTACCTCAAGCAACCTTTGAATATTTTCCTTCAGATAAAAAAATGGCTTTAGATATTGATTATTCGACCATTTACTCACCACAAGATCTCGTTAATCAGTATATGGGGATATCTCCTATGTTATCTAAATATTTATTTGAGAACCACATACAGTGGCATCAAATACCTATACGTCCAACACGCAGTTTAAACAAAAAACGATTTTATGCATGTGATATTTTTGATGTTCAGGATGATAAAAAGTATTATCAAAGTCTATCTGAGATGTTAGATGATGATGTCAAATCAGAAAAACCTCAGTATGTATCTGAAAAACTATTTATCGAGAAACAGCTCAAAAAACTGATTGGCAAAAAAAATCAACTAGACATGTCGTTAGATGATGCGATCCATAACCAAACACAACGCGAACTTGGTGATGCCATCTACGCAAGCGGTTATGATTTGTCTGATAAAAGGTCCGATATTACCTATGATGAGCAGATTTATCAACTTGATCCAACAAAAACGCTTAATGAGAATGCACAACATGCATACAAAGCTTATCAAAAAGCCAAACGTGGTATTCATCATATTGAAGAACAGCTAAAGCAAACGCAAGAATTGATTGAATATTTTGAGTCATTATCCTTTTTTATCACTGTTTCATCAGTTGATTCGATTAAAGACTTAGACCAAGAGTTAATGCTCTATGGATACAAGAAAGCAAAAACACTTCACCCTTCTAAGAAAAAAGACAAAATAAATCTTTTTATCATCAGAGATGGAGATATAGCTTACACCATTGGAAAAAATAACATACAAAATGAGTACATCACCCATACACTTGCTCAAAAAGAAGATTTTTGGTTTCACGTCAAGGATGCTCCAGGGTCACACGTGATTGTGAATGCACCTGAATTAAATGAAACAATTTTAAGAAAAGCAGCTATGCTTGCAGCCTATTTTTCTCAAATGAAGCACTCATCGTCGATACCTGTTGATTATACAAAAGTCAAATTTATTAAAAAAATCCCTAAAACACCTGGCTATAAAGTCATCTATCAAAAACATCAAACCATTTATATTGATATCGATCAAGAAAAAATTAAGCATTATTTAAAAATTGTCTAAACCATAATTTAGACTTTTTTTATATAACGTGGGCAAATCATTTGAAATTGTTCATAATAATTGGTAAGATGAAAGTATCAAAAGGAGGAATTAAATTATGGCTTATACATTACCAAAACTTTCTTATGCATACGATGCATTAGAACCATTTATCGATGCAAGAACGATGGAAATCCATCATACAAAGCATCATCAAGCTTACATTAACAACTTAAATGCAGCACTTGAAAAACATCCAGAATTCAACTTATCTTTGGAAGATATGTTAAAGGATTTAACAAAAGTTCCACAAGATATTAGAGGTGCAGTACAAAACAATGGTGGTGGACATTATAACCACAGCTTCTTCTGGTTATTACTTAAGGTTAATAACGGTGCTACACCACAAGGTCAGTTGCTAAAGGCAATCAATGATGCCTACGGTTCATTTGATGCGTTTAAAGAACAATTCGGTAACGCAGCAAAAACTCGCTTTGGTTCAGGTTGGGCATGGCTCATTGTTGATAACAACAAGAACTTAAAAGTATTATCCACACCTAATCAGGACACACCTTTGGCAGAAGGTACACCAATTCTTGGACTTGACGTTTGGGAACATGCATATTATCTAAACTATCAAAACCGTCGTCCAGACTATGTCTCAGCATTCTTCAATGTGGTTAATTGGGATGTTGTAGAAAAGCTTTACCAAGAAGCTAAATAACATGCGAAATGCCGTTTGAGGACGGCATTTTTTTTCGAAAAAAAAGGGAAGAAATTCTTCCCTTAAATAGGTTGTGTTTCGATGATTGCATAATCTCCATCATCTCTTCGATAGACAACGTTCGTACGTTTTGTTTCTTGATCTAAGAAAACATAGAAATCATGACCAGATAATTCCATTGCTGTAATAGCTTCTTCAGCAGTCATTGGTTTTAAGTCAACTTTCTTACTTTTAACTAACTGACTTGCTAAAATATCTTTTTCAAGAGATTCGATATCAAATTCACGACTATAAGCTTGTTTGACACCTTCTTTTTCAAGGTTATTTTTTAGTTTATCTTTGTGACGTCTGATTTGTGCTACTAACTTATCACTCACCTTATCAATAGCTGCATACATATCGATATCCGATACCTCAGCTCTTAATACAGTGCCTTTTGCTGGAATCGTCACTTCAATCTTATGATGATCCTTATACACTTTGCAGACGACACGTACCTCAAAAACAACATCTGGACCAAAGAAAGATACTACCTTATGTAGCTTCTTCTCAGCATATGCCTTGATGGCATCAGTCGGTGTAAAACCATTCTTTCCTACAACTTCGAATTTCATAGTTTTTCTCCTTTGCGGTTTATATTTTCATAAAGTCTGACAACCATTAAGTCGCCAAACAGGATGTGATCTAAATCAACGAGGATATCATCATCTATAACATCAAAGATCAACAACGTTGTCTTCTTTAATGTTTTTTGATGTAAATCATAGTAACTTTTTAAAAACGATTGATAGGCATGAGGTACAACCGGATACATCTTGGTGATCATTGTGAAAAGATGCATCACACCTTGTTCAATCGGAACAACCTCATAACTTGGTAACATGGGATATCTTTGATAGCATGCTTCACACAAATGATGTGTTTCAGCTTCTAAAAGATTCCATAGTGACCTTTTTTTAACCATTTTTTGATGACAGTGTTCACAAAGCATAACAAGCCCTCCTAATTGATATTAGTGGGCTTGTTTGTATTTTACTTTTTATAAGCTTCTACAATTTTATCAATTAGGTTATGTGGGACTTCTTCATATCTTAAGAATTCACGCGTAAATGAACCACTACCTTGAGTCATCGCCTTTAAATCGATGGCATATTTGACAATTTCTGCTTCTGGGACTTCAGCAATAACAACTTGGAAGCCTTCAGCTTGTTCCATACCTAAAACACGTCCTCTGCGCTTGTTCATATCACCCATGACATCACCAACGAACTGGTCTTTGATAGTGACTTGAACTTTAACGATAGGTTCTAAGATGGTTGGTTGTGCAGTCTTGCAAGCTTCCTTAAAGGCTAATGCAGCTGCTAACTTAAATGAAATTTCATTGGAATCAACAGGATGGTAAGAACCATCATAAAGAGTTGCTTTGACATTGATCACAGGGAATCCTGCTAAAGGTCCACTTTCAAGCGTTTCAACTAAACCTTTTTCAACGGCTGGGAAGTAGTTTCTTGGTACGGCACCTCCAAAGACATCTTCAGCAAATTCAAACTCTTTATCACCTGGTTCAAACTTAATCCATACATGACCAAATTGTCCAGCTCCACCAGATTGTTTCTTATGTTTACCTTCTGCTTGAACTGACTTTTTAATGGTTTCACGATAAACAATTTTTTGTTCATCAATATCAACATCAACTTTAAACATGCTCTTGATACGTTCTAAGACATAACCAAGATGGGTCATACCCATACCGCCAAGTAAAAGTTGTGCAGTTTCTTTATTTCTCTTAATTTCAAAGGTTGGATCTTCAAGATTTAAACGGTGAAGTGCCATTGAAATTTTATCTTCATCATTCTTATTTTTTGGATGTACAGCGATATAAATGACTGGTGTTGGAGCTTTGACTGCATCATAGATGACTAAATTCTTTGGATCGGATAAGGTGTCACCTGTTTCAATACCATCAATTTTTGCAACTGCACATATATCTCCAGCATGGAATGTTTGGCATTCGACCTGCATCTTACCACGTGGCATGAAAACATTGGTAATCTTTTTATTGTCACCTTTATTTGAGATAACAACATCTTGACCAGCTTTTAGCGTACCACTGTTGACTTTCACCATATTAATTTGACCTAAGAATGGATCAACAGTTGTTTTAAAAATATAAGCTGAGAATGGTTCATTATCATTGGTATGACGTGTCACTTCTTGATTTGTTTTTGCATCTTTTAAAATTAAAGGACGCAATTCATCTGGATTTGGTAAATAATCAACCAACATATTTAAAAGTGTACGAACACCAATGGTTTTGGTTGCACTTCCCACGATGACAGGTGTTAATTCACCTTCGATGATGCCTAGACGTAAAGCTTCTTTCACTTTATCTTCAGGAATCTCTTCACCTGATAAGAACATATCAAGAAGTTCTTCTGATGTTTCAGCAACACTTTCTAAAATCATGTTGTGAAGTTCTTCAACCTTCGGTTTCTTTTCATCCCAAATCGGTGCATCGACAGAATCTGTACCATCATAGATACGTGCTTTCATTTCAATCACATTGACAAATCCTTCAAAGTTTTCGCTCTTGCCAATTGGCCAACAGAAAGGAACAGCCTTTTTACCAAGCTTTTCACGAATATCTTCTAGAACTTTTTCAAATTTCACATTTTCCTTATCCATCTTATTAACATAAATGATGGCTGGAATATGTCTTTTACGAATTTCTGCCCAAACGCGTTCAGTACCGACTTCGACACCCTTGACGGAGTCAACTAATATGACGGCACCTTTAACTACTTCTAATGCTTGATTTAAATCTCCAACAAATTCATCACTACCAGGAACATCTATAAAATTTAACTTATAGTCTTTCCATTCAACGGGTAAAACGCTCAGTGAAAGGCTAGATAGCTTATTTTGTTCTTCAACTAAATAGTCAGAAACTGTGTTCTTGCGTTCCACTTCTCCCTTTTTTTCAATCGCTTTTCCTGCGAAAAGTAAAGCTTCAGATAAACTCGTTTTGCCTGATCCTTGATGTCCAATAATGGCTACGTTGCGAATTTCTTTGGTGGTATACTCCTTCATCCTTAACCTCCTGTAAACGTTTTCTTGTTTTGTACCTTAATTATATCATATTTTTAATATGAGAAAACTGTTAAACGTCCAATTTCGTTAATTTAACATAAGTATAAAAAAATGATATAATAATGTCGGTGAAAAAATGAGAAAATTAGCTATAAGATTAATTGAATGGTATCAAAAAGAAATCTCTCCCCACAGCAATCATAAGTGTCGTCACACACCGACATGTTCTGCTTATGCAAAGGAATGTTATGTGAGATTTAATTTTTTTAAAGCATCTTTTTTAACTACGAAACGTATCTTAACATGTAATCCTTTATTTAAACCAAAATATGATCCAGTTCCTGAAAAAAAGATAAAAGAAAAGAAGCATGATCATAGCTGATCTAGCTTCTTTTTTTATGGATTAACTTTTCGTTTTTCAGCTTGACTCTTGATGACTTTTTGTCTTGTGAAAGCTTCTCTTTCTTTTTCTTCAAGGGCATCCGTGATATATTTGATTTGCTCTTCAAAGCGTGGAATCACAATATTTTTTAAAGCGTTTGCTCTTTTTTGTGTTTTTCTGATCGCATTTGCTAGTCGATAGGTTGAATTATCGATTTCTGCAAGTTTAACAGTTAATTCTCTAACTTTTAGGAATGTTTTATACGCATAGTCAAATTTGGTATTGGTATGTCCGATACCATAACTGATTTTAATCTGCTCTGCAAAGTGTGAGACACTTGGAATTTCAACACCCATCACACTACGATACGTTACTTCAACATTGTTATCAAGCGGAATCGATTTTGCAATATCACTGACAATACCTAAGGTGATGTTAGCTTCTTGAAGCGCTTGATATGCTTGTTTATACGTCTTCGATAAATCTTGTCTTAAAAGACGTACATCTTCAATTAAAGTCATCATTTCGCGTATTAAAATATTGCGTTTGCGATCCATCAGCTCATAACCTTTTTTAGCAAGCGCATAAGATTTTGTTAATGCCATCAAATTGCCTTTTGTTGGAAAGACTTGAGTGGTCATTCAAATTCACCTTTCAATCCTTTAATGATGGGTTTTGCGATGATGTTGAAACGTTCAATCGCACGTTGATGGTTATATTTCTCATTGACTAAGTCACCATCAATACGGTGGAGTTCTTCTTTAGGTAGAACGGATAAAAGGTCCCAACCAAGATCTAATGTTTCAATAATATTGCGGTTAACATCAAATCCTTGACCTATGAAATGCTTTTCAAAGAGTTTTCCAAATTCGATGTATTTTCTATCAATAGGTGAAAGTTCATCTTCACCAATAACAGAAGCTAGGCTTCTCGCATCTTGTACAATTGCATAGGATGCAAAAAGTTGGTTAGCAACAGCTGAATGGTCTGATCGTGTATAACCATCACCAATACCATCTTTCATCAAGCGTGACAAGGATGGCAAAATACCAATTGGTGGAAAAACACCGGTTTGATTTAAATCACGGCTAAGGACAATTTGACCTTCCGTGATATAGCCAGTCAAGTCTGGTACAGGGTGAGTGATGTCATCATTTGGCATGGTTAAAATAGGGATTTGAGTCACACTACCTTTGGTATTTTTAACAATACCTGCTCTTTCATAAAGCGATGCCAAATCAGAGTAAAGATAACCTGGGAACCCTTTTCTACCTGGGATTTCACCTTTACTTGATGAAAACTCACGTAGTGCTTCACAATATGATGTAATATCTGTCAAAATGACAAGCGCATGCATCCCGTGTTTATATGCTAAATATTCAGCAGCTGTTAACGCGAAACGTGGTGTTAACATACGTTCGATAATCGGTTCATTTGAAAGATTTAAGAACATGGTTACCTTGTGCATGACACCTGCTTCTTCAAAGGACTGTCTAAAGTATTCAGCAACATCGTTTTTTACGCCCATTGCTGCAAAGATAATACAAAAGTCGTCGCCTTTAGAATCTGCAATTTTAGCTTGCTTAACAATTTGAACAGCGAGTTCATTATGTGGCATACCAGAACCAGAAAATATCGGTAACTTTTGTCCACGGATCAAAGTTGTTAAAGCATCGATCGATGAGACACCTGTTTGAATGTAGTTTCTTGGGTAAACACGTGAGACTGGATTTAGTGGATAACCGTTAATGTCTCTTTTTTCGTCGACATAAACATCCCCTAGTCCATCAATCGGTTGACCAGAACCATTAAAAACACGGCCCAATATTTCTTTTGATAGTGCCATTTCAACAGGATGACCTGTCATTTTTATTTTCGTATTATTTAACGATATATCATGTGTACCTTCAAAGACCTGGATAGCAACTTTTTCACCTTCGACTTGGACTACACGTCCATGTCGAACAGATCCATTCGCCATTCTAATCTCAACCATTTCTTCAAATCCGGCTTTACTCACATGATCTAAAAAGATGAGAGGTCCATTGATTTCACTAAGACCTAAATAATGAATTTGCATGGTATCCTCCTTTAATGTATTTGCTTAATCGTGCTATCAATTTTTTTACTGTATTGATTCAAACGATCAAGTTCGGCATTGGGCACATCATATTTCATTTTGATAACGTGCTCAAAGAGCCCTGTTTCAAGTAATAAACTAATTGATTTACCACTTTCAATAAATTGTTTTGCTTTACGATATAAGTATAAAATAACATCCATCATCTTTAACTGCTTTTCTAAGGGAACATACGTGTCTTCCTTGTGGAAAGCATTTTGTTGAAGATAACCTAAACGGATCACTTTACCAATTTCAATGATCAATTTTTGATCATCTGGTAAAACATCACTTCCGATTAACTTCACAATTTCTAAGAGTTTATTTTCTTCTGCAAGAAGTGCTATAATCTCTTGACGATTGGTTAAAAAGCGATGATCTACGTTTTGATCATACCATTTGGAAAGATCACCAACATATTCTGAATAGCTTAAATTCCAGTTGATAGCTGCGTAATGTCTCATATAGGCTAACTGCTTGTCTAAAGCCCAGAAGCTTCTAACAAAGCGTTTCGTGTTTTGAGTAACAGGTTCTGAAAAGTCAGCACCTTGTGGTGAGACAGCACCAATAATTGAAACAGATCCAGGAAGATCAGCTTTAGTTTGCATGTAGCCTGCACGTTCATAAAACTGTGAAATACGTGAAGGAAGATATGCAGGAAAACCTTCTTCAGCTGGCATTTCTTCTAAACGTCCACTGATTTCACGAAGTGCTTCAGCCCAACGTGATGTTGAATCAGCCATAACTGCAACATGATAACCCATGTCACGATAATATTCTGCAATGGTTACACCGGTATAAATCGAAGCTTCTCTTGCTGCTACTGGCATATTGGACGTATTGGCAATCAGTATGGTACGTTCCATCAAAGGTTTGTTTGTTCTTGGGTCAATCAATTCACCAAATTCTTCTAAAACTTGCGTCATTTCATTCCCACGTTCACCACAACCAACATAAACAATTAAATCAGCATCACACCATTTTGCAAACTGATGTTGCATCATGGTTTTTCCTGTACCAAAACCACCTGGAACAGCAGCTGTTCCACCTTTTGCTATAGGAAAAAGTGTATCGATTACACGTTGTCCAGAGATTAATGGCATTTGCATGGGCAATCTCTTTTTAACAGGACGTGGTGTTTTAATTGGCCATTTTTGTGTTAAATCAAATGTATGTTTTTCTCCATCTTGGTCTTCAACAGTTAACACGTTGTCTTTAATGGTATAAGCACCATTTTCTTTTACGGATGTAACAGTTCCTGAAATACCGATGGGAATGAGTAAGCGATGCTCAATAGATGCTGTTTCTTGGATGCGTCCAAAAATCATACCACCTTCGACATGATCACCTTTTTTGACATCAAATGTTACATCCCATGTTTTTTTCGTATCAAGTGGTTCAACAGCACTTCCTGTTGGAATAAACATACCTGATTTAGCTGCAATCATTTGTAGTGGTCTTTCAATACCATCAAAAATATTTTTCATTAAACCTGGTCCTAAAATGACAGAAATAGGTTCTCCTGTTGGATGAACAGGCTCACCAATGGTGAGACCAGTTGTCGATTCATAAACTTGAATCGTTGTTTTTGATTGTGAAATGGCAATAACTTCACCCATCAACTTTTGTTTACCGACATAGACCATTTCGAGCATTTGGAAATTTGTAACATCTTTAACTGTGACGACGGGTCCGTTGATTGAATATATTGTATGTTCCATAATGACCCTCCTTATCGTCTAATGAACAACTTAGAATGATTTAAAAACCACTCTTTTTGCTCTTCTAATCGTGCATCTAAAGTTTCATCAACTTCTATTTTTTTATCAGCTATGGTTAAAATAAATCCACCAAAACGGATTTTTTTATCTTTTTCAATTTCAAAAGACAATGACTTATACATGTCATTAATCATTTTTTCAGCTATCTGATCTTGGTCTGAAACATGGATTATAACATGATATCCATTAATTTTACTTGTATAATTTTCAAGCCGTTTGTTTAACCAATCCTTATAGCCACTTGTTTTCGCAAACGCGATAAGTTTTGTTTCAATTTCCTTGAAGACAAGTGCTGTCATCTCATGACGTTTCATGATGAGTTTTTCATCATATCCTGAACCGATTTGATTAAGTTCTTCTTGGTAATTGATTTGAACTTCTTTAAGTTCTTTTGCCATCTGAACTTGTCTTTTTATCTCAATGTCTTCCATAATCTTCTTGATTTCGCGATTATAGAGATAATCGACTTCTTTTTGAAGTTTACGTATTTGTTCTTCTGATTCTCGCTTTATCGCTTTTTCAAAATAGCGACGAAGCTGATCTTCGTTATAATATGCCATACATCACACCTCACAATTTGACGCCAATCGCTTCACTGACATATCGGTCAATGGCTTCACCGATTTCAGTTGACGCGTGGCGGTCTGGTATCTCGACAATGAGTTGTCTGGGTTGTGTTAGTTTTAGTTCTGAAATGACTTGAGGAGCGAGTTCAATCAATTTACTTGTAACTAAAATGATTGCAATCTGTGGATCTTCAAGAGCAACTTCAAGCGCACGTAAAAACTCGTCCTTTTCATGGACGACAACACCTTCTATACCGACTAAGCGCATGCCTACTTCGGTATCTACATTGTCACTGATTAAAAAGAATCGCATAGGAATCCTTCTTTCAATTAAAGCTGGTTAATAATCAAAATAGAGATGAGCAAACCGTAAATGGCAACACCTTCACCAAGAGCAACGAAAATCAATGATTTACCGAAGTTCTTTTCATTTTCAGAGAATGCACCAATCGCAGCTGGAGCTGCAGCAGCAACCGCAATACCTGCACCTAGTGCTGATAAGCCTGTCGATAAAGCTGCCGATAAGAAACCCATACCTTGTGCGAGTGTACCTGTCATCAAATCAACAACTTCATCACCTTCAGCCCCAAGAACTGAAAATCCGTTGAACATTTGAAGTAAGAACACAAATGCAATGATACCAAAGAATGATAACACATGTGTGATCAAACGTGATCTTGCACTGCGCGCAGTTGTTTTACCACGAAACACTTTGATTAAAGGTAAACTAATTAAAACGATAAGAAAGAGTGGAACTAATAATTCGAACATAGATAACATATACAAAAATCCTCCTAAATATTATTGATTTAAGGCGTTAAACGCAACGCCATTGCCTTTGTAATAACGAGAAAACATTTCATAAAACTGTAAGCGAAGTACTTGAATACCAACAATCATACCTTCTAATGCCATCACGAAGATGTTACCGAAGACTAAAACTAAGATACTTCCAGAACCACCGACCATATCCATCAAGGATGTCACAACTAACATCATACCAGCATGGGATAAGACGAAGCCTCCAACACGTAAGAATGACATGGTGTTTGTCACATAAGATAAGACAATTTCGAAGAGTTCGAAGAATGCTTCTACAAAGAATCCGCCAAAACCATTGGGAAACATCTTATGATGATGTATCTTACGTTCAATAGGTTCTTTTAAGAAAATAGCAACTAAAGGAATTCCCACAAAAAGGGCAATCGTTAAGCCATTAATGACAGGAATTTGTAATCCCATCTGCAGTGCGACACCAACAGCGATAAAGCCATAGAGTGTTAAACCTGCAAAACCATTATGAGATAATACCATTTCAATATATTCTTTTTTCCTGAAAAGTGTCACAATATTCATGATCATAGCAATCAGGATTAAGAAGGCACCAATCGCAATAGCAGAGATTAATAGCGTCATGGTGAAGGCACCATCCATCACATGGATCGGTTTTTCAGCAAGTCCTAAGACATTGGTGAAAAACGGTGTTAGGATTTCTTCATCGCCGAAGAATGATCCATACATAAGTCCAAAGAAAGCTGAGGATAAACCAATTCTTATACCAATTGCACCGAGGCGCATTTTCTTAAACTTGTAGAATAACCATCCTAAGAGCATGAGGACTAAACCCTGACCTAAATCACCAAACATCAGTCCAAATAAGATGGAATAGGTAATCGCTACAAAAGGTGTTGGATCGATATCAGAATATTGAGGAACACCATACATTTCAACAAACATGCCAAACGGTTTACTGAACCATCCGTTTTTAAGTTTGGTTGGTGTCGTGATACGCTTATCGGTATCAGGTTCATTGATTTCAATTTCAACATCGGAAACACCTTCAAATGCTTTTTCAAACCGGTGAACATCTTCAACTGGCATAAAGCCTGAGATACTAAATTTGTCGCCGAGACCAACAACGTATTTTTTAGCTTCGAAGATGCGGTTGACAAAGAGTAATTCAGCTTTGATACATGCTAAGCGGTTCGTACATCCACATGTGATTTCATAAATATCGCTTTTATAGTGATCAATATGTTTTTGTGCTAATTCGATTTCTTTTTCTAAAGCTGACACAGCTTCTTTTGGAGTCCCATGAACAAAATCAGGGATAAAGATTCTTTCAAAGAAGAGTGAAGAGAAAATGTTATCGACTTCGCGCTTGTATTCATCGGTTGTAAAATACATGCACCATGTATAGCTTTCATCAAAATTAAACGCTTTAAATACATAAGGTTTATTTTGAAAATACGATAACTTTTCAACACTATCATTAGGCAGACGACCAAAACGTATCGTAATATACTTACATGCGAACAAGTCATCAAGCGGAACATCCAAACTTTCAATGTTTTTAACTGAGATTAAAGCATTTTGAAATTTTTGAATGTGCTGTTGTGCTTCTTTAATCTTAGTAAGCTCTTGTTCAAGTGCTTCTTTTGTTTCCGTGATATATTCATACATCTCATTGATGTTGTATTCAATATCACGCTGTTCAACAGTCGGAAGATTTAATTCATACTTTTTTTCGATCTCATCAATTTCTTGCAACATCGGTTGACAAGGATTTTCAGCAACAAACGACGTTAACCCATGAACCTTTTCAACGATTTCACTCGCTAAGACGGGATGAAAACCTTTGATATCGATAAAACGTGTTAACACGCTATCAAGTTGGGTAACATTCGATGTTAAATCGATGAGTTTCATTTTAGCTATTCCCATAATGACTCCTTAATAAATCAGCATCGCTTTAATTTCCGCTTCATCAACTTGGTAACGTATACCTTCAATAATGTTGGTGATGTTTTCAATTTCCATTTGACTGAGTGTGACAAATGCCATGAAAACCTTGGGAACTTCGGATGCGAAATAGATGTATTTTCGCGCTAAATCATAGCGGATTTTTCCTGCAAAATACTCAATATAGACGTAATCTTTTTCATTGATAAATTTTGAATATTCAGAGTGTGAGAGATATTTAACAATTTGGTCTGGATTGGATAAATTGATCATTTCATCCCATTTTTTCTCTGATATTCTCACATGATCTTTAATTAAAACGTCTTTGATGACTTGTGGTGTTGCTTGATAGAATTTTTTCAAACGATAAATTTTCGTAATATTTGAAAGTTCAATACGCGTTTGAAAAATACCCTCGATGTCTTTTTTCAAGTTTCCTTTATAATGTTTTTCAATACGTCTAAAGGCTTCTTCATAATAATAGACTTCAAGTTGATGCTCGATATCTAAATATCTAATCATTTCAGGGTTATCGGTATGATAAGGTTTTAAAATGCTGTAATATGGTGAGTTTTTAACCGCATCGAGTAAATCATCATACGTTTCTACTTTAAGCAACTTATGGACGTCCATCTTCGTGTGGACTTCAAAGAATATGGGAAGTTTTCCGATATTATCTTCAAATTCCATGGAGATAATCGTACGTAGTGATGATAAGATAAGTTCACTTTCTTGATAGACAAGATTGAGCAAATAAAAATCGAGATCGGATGAATGGATCATCTTAATCAATCTTAAGATTTGTTCAAAACTATTTTTTTTAATCATCAATTCAAGTTGTCCACGATGAATCGAGTTTTCTTGAACACCACTTAGGATGGTTTGATAATTAGGTGATTTTTTTAAATAGGCAACCAGATCAGGTAGTGATCGTAATTTGAGCATGCGCTCGTAGTCATCTGTCTTTAGGAAATGACCAAAAATAGCTTTTGCTTTTGTGATGACGGCATTGTTAGATAAATCCTTCATCGTCATTCACCTCACTTGATACAAGATTGATAAATCGTTTCAATCCACTGATCCTTTTCGCGTTCAAAAACATCAACGAGTTCACTTAAAGCAGCATCAAACTTTGTTTTTTCCTGTTCAAGCTTCACTTTAATCTCGTCTTTATATTTTTTCTCTAGATTTTTAACAGATTCCTTGATTTGAATCTGCATGTCTTTTTTTAACTTGACTTCTTCCTCTTTAATGAGATGATCAATGTTATCCTTTTTGATTTTCAGTTCTTCAACAGATTCTCTTGCTTTTTTATCCATTTGAATGGTATCTCTGATGAGATTGCTATACATGGATGACACCTTCTTTTTTGTTTTATAGTTCTATCTTAGCACCAATTAGTATGCCCGTGCAAACCATATGGTTTGCGTAGCTTTACGCCCAGTAACAGGACAAATATCTGTAATGAGGTGTTGATCGAATGGAATGACACGTGCAGTTGCAGTGGTATCCTTCTTTATTTGAATTTCAGCTTCCTCATCAGCAATACTCATACTGACGTAACCACCACGTTTAATGTATGCTTTAAATTCATCATACGTTTTGGCTTCATATGTATTTTCTTTTGTTTGTTTAAGTGCATTTTGATAAAGTGTTTGATGCATATTTTCTAAAATAGCGTTCATGTTGTTGACAACATCGTCCAATTTGAGTTGTTGTTTTTGACGATCATGACGGGTTACAAGTGTAACTTCACCCTTTTCTAAATCTCTTGGACCCACTTCGATACGTACAGGAACACCTTTCATTTCATACTCAGCAAATTTCCATCCCGCTGTCTTTGATGAATCATCTAAAGCGACACGGTATCCTTTAGCTTTCAATGCTTGATATAAATCATCAGAAGCTTTTTTAACTTCTTCTTTTTGACTTTGGATAGGAATGATGACAACTTGAATAGGTGCGACATAAGGAGGTAAAACTAAGCCTTCATCATCACCGTGTACCATGATAACGGCACCGATTAAGCGTGTAGAAACACCCCATGATGTTTGATAAGCATACTGTAATGTATTGTTTTCATCTGTAAATTTAATATCAAAAGCTTTGGAGAAGTTTTGACCAAAAAAGTGAGTTGTCCCAGACTGTAGTGCTTGTCCATCGTGCATTAAAGCTTCAATGCTATAGGTTTCAACTGCACCAGCAAACTTTTCTTTTTCTGTTTTTCTACCTGTTACAAAAGGAATGGCTAAAAGTTTTTCACCAAGTTCACGGTAGATTTCCAAAATATCAAGTGTTTCTTTTCTGGCTTCTTCTTCAGATGCATGAACGGTATGACCTTCTTGCCATAAAAATTCTTTACCTCTTAAGAATGGGCGTGTTGTTTTTTCCCATCTGACGACACTGCACCATTGATTATAAAGTTTAGGCAAATCGCGATATGAATTAATAATTTTTTGATAGTGCGTGCAAAAAAGCGTCTCTGAAGTAGGACGAATAATGAGACGTTCCTGAAGTTCTTCCACACCTGTTGTGGTGATCATCGCAGTTTCAGGTGCAAAACCTTCGACATGATCTTTTTCTTTTTGAAAAAGAGATTCAGGAATGACTAATGGCATATAAACATTTTGATGATTCGTTTCTTTAAAACGACGATCTAAATAGTTTTGAATACCTTCCCAAATCGCATAGCCATAAGGGCGATAAATAATGAACCCTTTGACATCGCTATAGTCCATCAACTCTGCTTTTAAACAAAGATCTGTGTACCACTGTGCAAAATCTTGATCTCTTGATGTAATGGATGCTACCATTTTTTGTTTTTGACTCATAGAACTCACCTTTTAAATGCCTTTATAATGATATTGATAATAACAACTGTAAAAATAAATGAAAATACCGGGAGAACAGAAGATCCCATCCTGTTATCACTAAATAGGATAACTGGAATAAATTGGATAAATAGGACAGCAAATGCAACCGTAATGATAATGCGTACAGCCTTTGTTTTTTGTTCATTGGTTAATGGTTTAGGTTGATTCGGTTGACTTTGCTTATGTTCTTTCTTTTGTGTAGAAGGTTGTACAATTGAATTTTTATCTTGTTCATCAAAGAGATGATCAAATTGTTCAAATGGATCCTTTTCGTTATTGTTCATGATTTCACCAGGATGGTTTTTCCATCTTCAAATATAATTTTTCTTTCTCTATATAAATTGCCTAAAGCTCTTTTAAAAGCTTTTTTACTCATTTTAAAATAATGTTCAATTTCTTCAGGTGTGCTATCGGAAGTTAACGGCATGTCATTGTTTCGAATTAAATAACTTAATATTTCATTCGCATCATCAAAACGCTTCACTTCTTTTTGTTCCATCATCGATCCAGTGTATCCCTTATCTGATAAATAAGTGACCTTGACCTTGATTTTCTCACCATAACGAACATCTTCTTTGATCATGGAATGGTGAACAAAAATCATATGACCATCTTCAGTTAACACATTGATGCCAGCAGCACCGATTTTTTGAACATAACCGAAGACATCTTTCATCAATTCAAGTTCTGATAGAGGTTTTAATGTGATCTCTGATTTACTCGCAATTTTTCCGACTAATTTACCTTTGACCTTTAATACGATATAAAGCATGTCACCAACACGTGGCCATTTCATGATATCTCGTGGTAGGTCTTCAAATGAAAGTAACAAATCTTTAGCAATGCCCATATCTAAAAAAACACCCAAATCTTCATTCACATCAGTTACTTGTAAAAAACCTGGTTGAGATACCGTAATGATAGGCGCTTTAAGGGTAGCTGCTAGTCTTCCTTTGTTGTCATAATATAAAAAGGCTTCAACGGCATCGCCTGCCTTGAGCTCTTGGTGTAAAGACTCGTTATTATGTAGAAAGACTTGTTCTAAACCTAAATCAAGCATGTAGCCGATATCGGTTTTTCTGTTGACAACCATTTGGTTGACATCACCTATACGTAAACCCATTTGCATCACCTTATCTATTTTATCATAAAATAATAAAAGATATATCGTAAAAAATAAAAGAGTGCCTTAGCACTCAGATATCTAACTCTTTTAATACGCTTTCATAACGTTTGATTAATAAGTCTTTGAAAAATGTCATCAGAGGACTCAAATCTTTTTCTGTTTTAAATGCCTCTAAGTAATCGATATAGTTTTCACGTTGTTCTAACGGTATTGATATGGGTAGAAAATCATTTTTAACTAAGAAAT
>Ga0265295_1000835_pt1 | contig 58379 bp, 63 predicted proteins | sample Munlansysbiofilm_FD_192503 | JGI IMG/M metagenome (GOLD analysis project Ga0265295, IMG submission 192503) | Leachate microbial communities from a municipal landfill in Southern Ontario, Canada - Methane capture system biofilm | ecosystem: Engineered > Solid waste > Landfill > Unclassified ... | reverse complement strand
TACTATACAGCTAATAGCTTATTTTGGAACTTGGTTTTCAAATGTTGCTATATATACTCTTTTGTTAGAGCTTGGTGCTAGTGCTATGATGATATCAGTGGTTGTTGCTATGCACTTTATACCAACTATTATTCAAGCCCCAATAAGTGGTGTCTTAGTAGATAAGTTAGAGCCCAAAAAACTTATGGGAACACTTCTTTTGGTAGAGTGTAGTATGACATTAGGGTTTTTGTTTGTAAATAGTATAGATTTAGTTTGGCTTTTAGTACTTTTGATATTTGTTAGAATGAGTGCTTCTAGTATCTTTTTTGCTGCTTTGATGTCACTTTTGCCAAAATTTGTAAGTGGTAAAGATTTACAAAAAACAAATGAAGTTCACTCTATTATTTGGTCACTTACTTTTACTATTGGTATGGCACTAGGTGGAGTTATGGTACATACTTTTGGTGTAAAGATAGCTTTTATTACTGATGCCATGCTTTTTATAATCTCATTTATTATTTTAGTAAAAACAGAATTTAAAGTTGTATTACAAAAAGAAAAAGAGAGATTTTGGATTATGATTAAGCAAGGTATAGAGTATATTAGGCACAATCCAACACTTTTTCATCTTATGATACTACATAGTATCGTAGGTGTTACTGTTTTTGATACATTGGTTACATTATTGGCTGATTATTATTATAAATATGTTATCTCTATACCTTTAGCACTAGGGATTACAAATGGTGCTAGGGCATTTGCACTGATGATAGGTCCACTTTTGATAGGTAATTGGGTAAACAATGATAGACTCTTTTATTTGCTTATTTTTCAAGGATTTAGTATTATGTTTTGGGGTTTTATACAAGAAGACTTTTATTTAGGACTAATAGGTATGTTTATAATAGGGCTTTTTACCACAACTTTATGGTCATATACTTATGCACTTTTGCAAGAAAGGATAGAGTCTAAGTTTTTGGGTAGAGTTATAGCATATAATGATATGGTTTTTATGATTGTTACGGTTATAACGACATTTTTTATAGGTTTTGCAGTCTCTTATGTAGATCTTGATACAATAAGCTATATTTTAGGAGTGATATTTTTGCTTTGTGCTATATATTATAAAGGGTATGTATGGAAGATATTAACAAACAAGTGATGCTTCTTGCTATTTTGAAAAAAGAGGAAGATGAGAGTATAAATGATGTACTTTTAAAGCTAGAAAATAGTGGAGTTTTTTCACTAAAAGAGGGTAAAAAGCTTCTAAAAGAGCTTAAAAACGACTCTTTTGTAGTTGATGGAGCTTTAAGTATATCAGGTATTGCAAAAGCAAAGGAAGCCCAAAGGTTTTTTACTCTATAAGCTTTGTTTAAATAATGAAATACTATACTTATGACAAAAAATATAAGGTTTTACAATATTTAGATTTTTCATTATAGTTTTATTGTTAAGTAGTTCGCTATTTGCATTGGAAAAAGTAACTCTACAACTTCATTGGCTTCATCAGTTTCAGTTTGCTGGGTATTATATGGCAAAGGAAAAAGGTTTTTATGAAGAGGCTGGATTAGATGTTGATATAGTTCAGATGGCTCAAAAAACAGATGTTATCAAAGATGTAGTTGATAGTGAGGCTAAGTATGGTATAGGTAGGTCTTCATTATTGATGGAGATTGTAAAAGGTAAAGAACTAGCTGTATTGGCTGCTATTTTTCAAGACTCACCATCTGTACTTTTATCAACTAATAAACATATAAAAGAGCCAAAAGATCTTAAAAACAAAAGAGTTATGGTAACTTTAGATGAGCTAGAGTCCACTTCTATACTTACTACTTTAGCTAGTCAAAACCTAACAAAAGAAGATATTGTTTTACAAGCACATAGTTTTAAACTAAGAGATTTGATTGAGAAAAAAACAGATGCTATGGTTTGTTATCTAGGAAATGAACCATTTACTTTAAATCAAGGACAAATCCCATACAATATCATAAATCCAAAAGATTATGGATACAATTACTATGGGGATTTATTATTTACCTCTATAAAAGAGATTACAAATAACCCTTCTAGAGTTACAAAGTTTACACAAGCCTCTATCAAGGGGTGGGAGTATGCTTTTGACAATATAGAAGAGAGTGCAAAGATTATATATAATAAATACAATACTCAAAATAAAACATTAGAACATCTTATTTATGAAGCCAAAGTATTAAAAGAGTATGCTTATAAAAATGTAGATAGAATAGGGATATTAGATAATAAGATAATTAAAGAGATAACAAGAATGTATGCTTTAACAGGCTTAATTGAGTTTGATAAAGATATTACAAAATATATAGATCCACTTGAAATAAATACTAAAACTATAAAAATAGGAGTTATGTCTCCACCTTTTTTAAACAAAATGACTTTTAAGTTTAGTAAACTTTTAGAGTATTTAAACCATCATATTCCAGGATATCGCTTTGAGATGGTTAAACTAGCTTGTAAAGACATAGAATATAACTTACAAAATAAAGATGTTGATTTTCTAATAGTAAATCCATCAAATTTTATTAAATATGAGTCAAAATACTCTATGACAAAACTAGCAACTTTACAAAAAAAGTTTCAAAACCAATATTTTAGTAACTTTGGATTGCTTTTTTTTACACACAAAGATAATTCACTTTATGATACAAAAGAGATAAAAAATAGTTTTGTAACTATGCTTGATCCTGATATATGTTGTAGTTATAGTATTGCCAAATATGAATTAAGTAGAAAGTATAATATTGATATAGATAAAGATGTAGAACTAAACTTTGTAAACTCCTTTGAAGAGATAGTCCAAAGTGTGGCTTCTAAGCACTATGATATAGGTATTATAAGAACTGGTATTTTGGAAAATATGCATCTAGAAAATGAAATTAATCTAGAAGATATAAAAGCTATTTTTCCACAAGAGTTTAAAAACTTTCCATTTATGGTAAGTACAGATCTATATCCAGAGTGGGCATTTGTAAAGTTAAGTCATAGTGCAAATAGCTTATCTAAAAATATATTATTAAATCTTCTTAATTATGAAGATTTAGATATATCATGGATAGCACCTTTAGATGATACTAAATTTCACAATCTCCACAAAGAACTTGAAATATTACCATATGAAGGGCAAGATTTTGATATATATGATATTTGGAGAAAGTATAAATACTCTATTCTTATTATTATATTTGCACTATTTATAATTAGTTTATTGGGTTTTGCACTTATACTAGCTTACAAAGGGTTACAAAGACAAAAAGAAGAGATAGAGCTTTTAAATCAAAACTTAGAAAAGAAGATAGAGCAGAGTATGCATGAACTTTTGCTTATCAATAAACAGTTACAAAATAGTATAAAAACAGATTATCTAACACAAATAAGTAGTAGAAGCTATTTTTATGAGCAGTCTCAAGAGGCATTTGCTTTTGCCAAAAGGCATAAATTACAACTCTCTATTTTATTACTTGATATAGATTATTTTAAAAAAGTAAATGATACTTATGGACATGCTATGGGAGATATGGTTTTACAAAGATTTGCTGCTATTATTAAAGATAATCTAAGACAAAATGATCTTTTTGGTAGAATAGGTGGAGAGGAGTTTTGTATTTGTATCAATAATATTAGTTCAAAACATGCCACTGATTTGGGTAATAAACTAAGAATATCAGTAGAAGAGATGAAAATAGTAGTAGGAGATATAACATTAAAAATAACTACAAGTATTGGTGTATCTCAAATGAAAAAAGATGATAAAAATATAGAAGATACTATAAAAAGAGCTGATATTGCTCTATACAAAGCCAAAAATCATGGTAGAAATAAAGTAGTTTTTGTATAGATCAATATTTAAGAATACTTTATTTGATCCTTTTTAAAAAGCTATAAAGTACAGGTAAATAAAGTAGATTGATAATAGTTCCCCAAGCAAGTCCAAATCCAAGAGCTACAGCAATAGGCTGAAATACACTAGCTTGACCAGATGGAAAAAACATCAATGTAAGCATACCAACTATAGTTGTAACAGATGTTAGGATAATAGGTCTTAGTCTTTTTACTGATTGATCATAAACTTCATCTATTTTCTTTGCTTTTTGTAAAAACATCATCATAATAATACCATCATTTATAACAACCCCAGCAAGTCCCAATCCACCTATAAGTGATGGTAAACTTATATTAAGCCCCATTATATAATGTCCAGCCAAAACACCCAAAAATGAAAAAGGTATTACGCTCATAAGTATTAAAGAATCTCTAAAAGAGTTAAAAAGATATAATAAAGATAAAAGTATAAGCAAAATAGCTAAAGCAGAAGCTGCTAACATATCAGCCATAAGTGTTCTTTTTCGCTCTTCTTCGCCTTTTAAAATCACTTTTATACCAGAAGCTTCTACTTCTTCTAAGCTAGGATCTAAAATCTCCAAAACTTCAGTGGCTGTTATGATTTTGGGATCTACATCAGCATATACAAAATAGTTTGTTATACCATCATCTTTTGAGATTTTTTCAAAAGTTCTTATAATGTTTAGATCTGCTATTTCATTTAATCTTACAGTTTTGCCATCTTTTATAGTGATTTGAAGATTTTTAAACTCTTCATAATCATCTTTGAAAGTGCTTTTGATTTTGATTTCAAGTAAGCCACTATCATCAAACGCTAGACCTTTTTTCTTCAAAAGATATAGATTGGATAGATAGCTTCCTAAAAAAGCCTCATCTATACCTAAGCTTTGACCATATTGGTTTACTTGTAGTTTAATTTCATTGATACCATAGTTTACAGAGTTATTTATATTGTGAACACCTTTTATATTTTGTAGTTTATCTTCTAGGCTCTTTATAGTGTCCATAACTTGCATACTATTATTTGATGTAAGAGCTATAGCAATATCAGTCTTAACAGGACCTAATTTTCGCTCAACTACATTGATATCAGTTAGATTATATATCTCTTTATATTTTTGATCTTCTAAATATTTATTTATCTCTTTAGATAGTTTTATGGATTTTTTTGTTCTAGGACGATTATTTGGATCATAATATAGACTTAAATATGGAGTTATAAAGATATCTACAAAGTTATCAGGCTTTAACATCTCTAGCTCAATAGTAATAAAACCAACATATGGCAAGTTTTCAGCATTTCCAGCTGTATCCATCCTACTACCAGCACGAGAATCTATACTTTTTATAAAAAACTCATCTTTTTTATTTAATAAATCTTGTTCTATTTGTTGGATTATTTCAAAAGTCTCTTCTATGGTTTTGTTATTTGGTGCTTTGATAGCTATCCTTACATCATTTGCATCAAATTGTGGAAACATCTGAAATTTGGATTGTTTTATAGAAATAAACATCACTACAGGAACAAGCACAAAAAAGAGTAATAAAAAACTCTTTTTATATTTAAGACAAAGATTTATAGCCTTTGCATATAGATCCATAGCCTTTTGCCATGATAGAGCTTTGGCCTCTTTTTTAAGAGCATGAGAGGCATGTATAGGTAAAAAAACAAAAGCCTCTACCAAAGAAGCTATTATAAGCACTGATATTGCTATTGGTACAAGTTTCATAACTTCACCCAATGTTCCACTTATAAGAAGTATTGGCAAAAATGAAAAAACAGTAGTTATAGAGGCTATGGTAACAGGACCAATCATCTCTTTTGCACCCAAAATAGCAGCTTCTTTTGGTTCTATACCTTTTTCTATATATTGTTGTATATTTTCACTTACAATTATAGCATCATCTACTATTATACCTATGGCTATTAAGATTCCTATAAGTGATATCATATTGATACTATATCCTGTTAGATACATATATGATGAAGCTATTACTATAGATGTAGGAATACCCAAAACTATAATAAAAGCCATTCTTGTATTGATAAGATAGCTTATAAGTACTGCAATAAGTATAATTCCAAGTATAATATTTGATATAACAATATCAAGCCTTTCTTTGATGTTTTCTGAGTCATCTTTATTGATTGTGATATTATATAGATCTTGAGAGCTATTGATATTGTGAACTATTTTTTGAATATCATCTGATATTTTTATAGCATTTGCAGTTGAGAGTTGTGATATAGCCACACTTATGGATTTACTACCATTTAAAGAGTATAGTGTACTACTATCTTCATATTTTTTATCTATTGTAGCTATATCTTTTAGATAGACGTTTTTATTATTTATCTTTAATAGGCTATTTTCTAGCTCATTTAGAGGCTTATTGCCACTACTTGTAGAGACGAAAAAATGCTCTTTTTTATCCTCTATTTTACCTATAGGAAATATATATGTTAGGTTGCTTATAGCACTAAAAACTTCATTTTTATTTAAGCCTAAAGCATTGATTTTTTGATCATTGATGATGATTTCATAAAACAGATCACTATCTCCATATATAGTAACCTCTGAAACACCCTCTATACTAGAAACCCTACTTTTAAGCGTATCAGCAATAGGCTTTAGCTCATCTAGAGATAGTTTGTTGCTAGTAAGTACAAGATCTACAAGATCTCTTTTTCTATCTAAGACTGTAACTATAGGGGTATTCATATCAGATGGAAGATTTTGTTTTGTTAGTTCTACACTATCTTTGATTTTACTAGCTAGATTGTATTTGTTTTGTCCTTTTTGTAGCTCCAAAATAATAGTAAATCTATTGGGAGAGACAACAGTAGTCATAGTATCTATGCCGTCTATATTTTTTAGCTCATCTTCTATCTTAACTACAGCCATTTTATCTAGTACATCTATAGAAGTACCGCTATAACCACCATTTATAGAGATCATCTCTAGATCAAAGCTAGGAAATATCTCTTTTGGCATTTTGATATATGAGTAAATTCCTAGAGCAAATATAAGGAAAAACAGAGTATAGTTCATCCTTATATTATCTGTAAAAAACCTTAAAAAACGTTCAAACATCTAAATAATAACTTTAATCAGGTATCAAAAGTCTAGCATGTTTATAGATGGGTTCATCTATAAAACCATATTTTTCATCAACAAAACCAGTACATCCATGTTTTTTTCGCTCTTCAAAAACCTCTATTATATATCTAGCACGTTCTAGTTCTTTAGAATTTGGTGCAAAAGTTCTATTTACAATATCTACTTGATCTGGACTTATACAACTTTTTGCACTAAATCCCATTTTTTTCTCTTTTGCACACCAATCTTCAAACTCACTTAAGTTTCTATAGTCTTGATATGTAAATGAAACGGGATAAAATCCATACGTTTTACAATCTATTAAAAACTTACTTAAAATATACTCTATTGTTGGATTACCAATAGCCAAAACAGATTGAGGTATCATTAAAGACTCTAATAAATCCAAAATTCCAAGATACAAAGTAGTAACTCTTTTATCTATTTTAAACTCTCCAATAGAGCTAAAAGCCTCTTTAGTTTCTATAGAAAGGTGTACTTCAATATCATCATCTATAAGCTCCAACGCCTTTTGTACATCAGCTTTTGTTCTTATTTTTGGTACTCTTATGGCATATGGTTTTGTTTTATTGATAAGTTCGATATCTTCTTTACCGCAACTATCAAGAGAGTTTACTCTAACAACAATTCTAGTATTATCACTTTTTACTTTTGGTATAGCATTATATACCATTTGTCTAGCTTTTTCTTTATCATATAAACCATCTTCAAGATTTATCATAGCAACATCACTTTTTAGATAAGGTATTTTATTTAAGTGTTTTTCATTATCTCCTGCTACCATCAATATACTTTTAATCATTTGCCCTCCTTTAATTCTATATTTGTTATATAATAGTAAATAGACTCTACCTCTTCATTTGTTAAAAAATATGTTGGCATTATTAGAGATTCGCTCTTTTTGACATTTAGAACCTTTTTAAAATCTTCCAAAGATAAAACAGTAATATCTCCTGTTTTTTTAACTTCTGTTGTTATTGTTTTATCTTTTTGTTCTTCAGAATATTTTGCTATTATTATACCTTTGCCATTTTTACCATGACATTTAATGCAGCCAATACCTCTTGGATTTTCATATAACATTTGTCCATACTCATATTTTGTAATAAAAGACAAATCACTCTCATTTGCAAATAAATATACAAAAGAGAAAAACAATATAAAAAAGAGTTTCAACTACTAACCTTTTTGTAAAGAAAATTGTAGTATTATAGCAGGATGAAAATTAATAAAGGATTATTTTAAGATGGTACTTTTAGATGGTAAGACTCTTTCGGATAAAATAAAAAAACAGGTTAAATATGAAGTAGAGCAACTTCAAACAAATAAACAAATAACACCTGGACTTGCTGTTGTTTTGGTTGGTTCAGATCCAGCTAGTGCGACATATGTTAAGATGAAAAGCAAATCTTGTAATGATGCAGGAATATACTCTATTGTTCATGAGATGCCAGCTACTATTTCTCAAGAATCTATTTTAAATACTATAGATATGATGAATAAAAACCCAAATATTGATGGTATTTTGGTACAGCTTCCACTTCCAGCACATATAGATACTACTGTTATTCTTGAAGCTATTGATCCCAAAAAAGATGTTGATGGTTTCCATCCATATAATGTAGGACGTATAAGAGCAGGACTTGATGGATTTATTCCAGCTACTCCATATGGGGTAATGGAGCTTTTAAAAGAGTATGATATAGATGTTAAAGGTAAGGATGTTTGTATAGTTGGAGCTAGTAATATAGTAGGAAAACCACTAGCAAGTTTGATGTTAAATGCAAATGCAACAGTAGATATTTGCCATATTTATACAAAAGATCTCAAATCCCATACAAAAAGAGCTGATATTGTTTGTGTAGGTACTGGTGTAGTTGGGCTTATCAAAGAAGATATGATCAAAGAAGATGCTATAGTAATAGATATAGGTATCAACCGTTTAGAAGATGGTAGTTTAGTTGGTGATGTTGATTTTGAAGCAGTATCTAAAAAATGCTCATATATTACTCCAGTTCCAGGTGGAGTAGGGCCTATGACTATAGCTATGCTTTTAGTCAATACTATCAAATCAGCAAAAGATAGAAAAGTATGAAAAACTTTTTAGTAAAACTATATAACTTTTCAAGTAGTTGGACGGGTACTATTATAATAGTACTTTTTTTGATTTTTTTTGTTATTCAAGCCTTTGTTATACCTAGTGGAAGTATGATAAGTACACTTAGAGTTGGGGATATGCTTTTTGTTAAAAAATTCTCTTATGGGATACCTATTCCTAGGCTTCCTTGGATTGAGGTTAAAGTTTTACCAGATTTTAATGACAATGGACATCTAGTAGAGGGTGATAGACCAAAAAGAGGAGATATCGTGGTTTTTAGATATCCTCATGAAGAGACTTTACACTATGTCAAAAGATGTGTAGCAGTTGGTGGAGATATAGTGTTTTTAAAAGATAAAAATCTATATCTTCATCCTCATGAAGGAAACGAATATGTAAAAGCCAACTATGTAGGCTTTGATATAGTTGAGCTAGATAATAAACTTTGGATAAAAAACCCATACCAAAAAGATCACAAAGGAATACATACAGATCCTAGCATAATAGATGATGGTTCACAACCTAAAAGATTATTTGAGATGTTTCCAGTTATGATACCAGAAGATGAGTTTTTTATGATGGGAGACAATAGAGATCATAGCAATGATAGTAGATTTTGGGGGAGTGTTCCATATAAATATATAGTAGGAAAGCCTTGGTTTATTTACTTTAGTTGGGATGAAAACTTTGAAGTACAGTGGAAAAGAGTCTTTAAAACAGTAGATAGTTTAGAAAAAACTATTACTGAAGAGGACAATATTATCAACCACAAAGAGGGGATTTACTAATGAAATATTATATAGCAAGTGATCATGCTGGATATAAAATCAAAGATTTTATCAAAAAACTACTTATTACCAAAGGTTTTGAAGTAGTTGATCTTGGACCTGATAATAGCGATAGAGTCGATTATCCAGACTATGCTGCTGAGGTTTGTAGGGCAATTATTTTGGATAAATACGAAAGTTATGGTATACTTATATGTGGAAGTGGCATAGGTATGAGTATGTCGGCAAATAAGTTTGAAGGTATAAGAGCAGCGCTTTGTCACAATGAATATAGTGCAACTATGGCAAGATGTCATAATGATGCAAATGTGCTATGTTTGGGTGAGAGAGTAAGTGGTGAGGGTATGATAGAATCTATTATCAACCACTGGTGTAATGCTAGATTTGAAGGTGGCAGACATACAAATAGAGTAGAAAAAATCAATCTTCTAGGAAGTTGTAGGAGGTAAGAAATGGGTGGAGATTTAGTAGCGTATGGTGTAGTATTAAGTGTAGTTGGACTTATGCTTTTGGGTAAAAAAATGATGTTTTTTGATGGGACTAAGGACGATAAGTGATTAACCCCAAGATTATAGAAGATATATTTTCTAGTGCATCTATTCAAAGATGGAATGACTACCCAAGGATGGTAGAGCTTGTTGAGCTTGATAAACAAGCTCACAAGTTTATTATAGCTTATTTTATAGCCAAAATGGAAAAAGATATCAACTATACTCACTTGATAGAAGCTGGTATTTTTGAGTTTTTAAGAAGAGTAGTTGTTACAGATATTAGACCAGATGTATTTAGAAATGTCTTACAAAAAAAGAAAAAAGAGATAAACTCATGGGTTGTAGGAAAGCTTCAAGACTCTTTAAAAGATATAGATGATGGTAAGTTTTTAGAAAAGTTTACAAACTATCTTGATGATGAAACCATCTATGAAAAAGAGAGATTTATACTAAAAGCTGCATCATATCTATCTACTAGATGGGAGTTTGGTATTGTATATCAAACAAGCCAATTTTTAAATGATATAGAAAGCGTTAAAAATGCAGTAGAAGAAGAGATAGAAGATTATTATGAGCTTATTGCTGTAAGAAAAATAGCATTAAACAAAAAGTTAGCAAAAGTTATAGATTTAAGTGGAAGATTGAGGTTTCAAAAAAGATGGGCTCAAACTCCAAGAATACCAGAAACATCAGTACTAGGACATATGCTTACAGTGGCTATTTTTTCTTATTTTTATTCTCTTAGAGTAAAAGCTTGTTCCAAAAGGATAGAGAGCAACTTTTTTTGTGCACTTTTTCATGATTTACCAGAGGCTTTAACTAGAGATATTATAAGTCCTGTTAAATATAGTGTAGATGATTTAAGTGAAATTATAAGTGAATATGAAATATATAAAATAGAAGATGAGATTTTACCAAATGTACCACTATCTATAAGAGATGAGTTTAAGTATCTTTTGGGACTTATGGATGATAAAAAAGATGAATTTTTAGATAGGATAGTAGAAGATGGTACTATCAAAGAAGTAGATAGTGCAAACAATTACAACCTTGATAAATATGTAGCTATCGATGGCGTAGCATTAAAACAGTGTGATAAACTATCAGCTTTTATAGAAGCTAGTCTTTCTATAAGTCATGGTATCAAATCAAAAGAGCTAGTTAGTGGTAAAAAACAGATACTACAAGGACTTTTTAGTGTAAATGGAGTTGATTTTAAAGCACTAGCACTAGCTATAGATGAGGAGTTTGAAAGGTCATAAGAGATCTTTTAACTCTTCTTCTATTTGCTTTATAGTTGGCAAGGAAGACTCTAGTTCTTTTGGAAGAATATTGCTAAGTTCATATTCACTTATGCCTATTGGTGTGTTTACATTTCTTAGTGCATACTCTACAACTGTATCACTTTTTGATTTGCAAATAAGTATTCCTATTGTTGGGTTATCTTTTTGACTTTTTAACACTTCATCAATTGCAGATATATAAAAGTTTAATTTTCCTGCATATTCTGGTTTAAAATCTGTTGTTTTTAACTCTACAACTACATAGCAATGTAATTTTATATGATAAAAAAGTAAATCAATTTTGAAATCCCTATTATCAATATTTAGTTTATATTGTTGTCCTACAAAAGCAAATCCACTTCCAAGCTCTAGCAAAAACTTTGTCATATTTGATACAATGGCATTTTCTAGCTCTTTTTCATCATAACTTTCTCTTAGAGTTAAAAAATCAAAACTATATGGGTCTTTTGTAATCTCATTTGCTAAATCTGATTGAATTTTTGGAAGAGTATTATTAAAATTTGTGATAGCTTTTCCATCTCTTTTATATAGCTCTTTTTTCATTTGCTCTATAAGGTCGGCTCTTGAATAACCATTTTCTATTGTTTTATTTACATAAAAAAGTGCTTCTTCTATATCTTTTGATTTTGAGATTATATGGATATTATGTCCCCAAGGTATATAAAAAATCTTCTCTATTTTATCATTTTGTAATTGTGCAACAGCTTGTTGCACAAATTGGTCAACAGCTTGTTGACCAAATGAATAAAACTCATACCATTTTTTCATATAGTGCATATTTCTTACTGAAAAACCTTGTAAATCAGGGAACTCAAGCTTTAAATCACTACTGATATTTTCTAGGATTTTATCTCCCCACATTGAAACTTTTTGTTTTTCTACAATTATAAAACCAATATCCCAATACAGCCTTAACATCTCTTCATTTACTTTTATATGTGCTTTTAGCTGAGCTGTTTGTATTTTAGATTTAAGATTTGTCAAAAATTCTTTATACTCTTGTGATAATAGTTGCATTTTAAACTCCTAGAATATATTATCATAAACTAACTAAATAAAATATTAAATGACTTAACTATTTCAAACTCAATGAAACTCTTTGTTTATCCAAATCAACACTTAAAACCTTTAGATTTTTAAGTTGTTGGTTGATACTTAGTAGATCTGATGGATGAGAAATTCTTTGTTTACTAATTTGTGAGATATGTAAAAGTGCATCATTTTTGAGTCCTATATCTACAAAAGCACCAAAATCCGTGATATTTCTTACTACACCACTTAGTATAAAGCCCTCTTTTAAATCTTCAATTTTTGTGATATCCTTTGAAAACTCTACTTCATTTAGTTCACTTCTTATATCAAGTCCAGGTTTTTTAAGCTCATATATAATATCTTGCAAAAGCAAAGGCAAACATCCCAAATCTTTGGCAATAGAGTCTATTTGCTCCTTTTTTATACTATTTATATCATATTTTTGTTCTAAAAGTTTTACTATATCGTAGTTATCAGGATGGATTCCAGTGTTATCAAGTATGCTATTTCCTTCTTTGATACGCAAAAATCCAACACTTTGTTCATATGTTTTTTCTCCTATTCCCTTGACATCTAAAAGCTCTTTTTTTGTTTTGAATTTTTTGATTTTATTTCTATGTTTGATGATGTTTTTTGCTAAATTTTCACTAATACCTGATACAAAAGAGAGTAGTTTATATGAAGCTGAATTTATATCAACTCCTACTTTGTTTACCAAATCTATAGTTACATTTTCAAGTTTTTGTGATAGATCTTTTTGGTTTACATCGTGCTGATATTGTCCAATACCTAGTGATTTTGGATCTATTTTGACTAAAGTAGCCATAGGATCTCTTAGTCTTGCAGCTATGGAGATAGCCCCTCTTATAGTTACATCAAGATCTGGATATTCATCACTTGCTATTTTGGATGCAGAATATACACTAGCTCCTGTTTCACTAACTACAGCATATTTGATATCAAGATTATGTTTTTCTATAAGATTTGAGATAAATTCCGCTGTTTCTTGTGATGCAGTTGCATTGCCTATAGCAATAGAGCTAATATTGTATTTTTTAATAAGATCTAGTATAGTTTTTGAAGCACTTTCTAAATCTTCTTTTGGTTTGGTAGGATATATTACTCCACTTTGCAAAAACTCACCATTTTCATCAATAACTGCTAGTTTACACCCACTAATATACCCAGGGTCAATACCTAAAATCACTTGATTTACAAGTGGAGGAGCTAATAAAAGCTCTTTTAGGTTTTTACCAAAAAGATCTATTGCCTCACGGGAAGCTTTTTGTTCAAGATTTGATAAAGCTTCTCTTTTAAGCGATGGTAACAAAAGTCTTTTTAAGCCATCTTTATATGCTTCAAAAACTATCACCCAAGAGCTTTGTGCATATGAGGGGATTTTGTATTTTTTGATATTTTCTAGTATATGCTCTTCATCTATTTCTATTTTAATACTCAATTGTTTTTGTTGTACGGCTCTATTTATAGCTAAAAACCTATATGATTTGATATATTTTAGTTTTTCTTGTATATCTGCATAGAGTGTATAGAGTCCTTTTTCATCAAATGTTTTTGTTTTTTTTGTTTCCAAAATACCGTGGTTTGCTATGATATTTCTTATAGCTTCTTTTGTTCTTATATCATCACTATATCTTTGGGCTATGATATCACTAGCACCATTGATAGCATCTTCAATAGTTAAAATATTTTGGTTTAAAAACTCTTTTGCTTTTTGTTCTACTTCATCTATGTTATATTTCATAGATTGGATAATATTTGCCAAAGGCTCAAGACCATAAGCTATGGCATTTGTAGTTCTTGAAGATTTTTTTTCTTTATAAGGAGCATAAATATCTTCTAAAGCTTGTAATGAACTAGCTTCATCTATATCTTTGCTTATTTGTTTATCTAAGAAATTTCTCTCATTTAAGATAGATTTTATCTCCTCTTTTCTTGCCAGAAGTCTTAAAGAATAATTATAAATCTCTTCAAACTTCCTCAAATCTTCATCTTTTGCATTTCCTGTAAAGTCTTTTCTATATCTAGCGATAAAAGGGATAGTACACCCTTCTTCTAAAAATCTCAAAATATTTATAATATGCTCTTTTGAAATATCTATTTTTTGTTCTAATATATCTATTAAATTTTTTTGCAATACAAACTCCTTGTAAAATGACTTATATTATAGTACAATTTGGTTTTAAAAAAGGATATACCATAATAACACTAGACAAATCAACAAAAGAGCTTTTTAGTATCTTTTGTAAGCAAAACAATTTTACAGATATGCCAAGAGCTATAGAGTACTTTACTGTTTTTGGCGGTATTGATATAGACATAGATACCACAAAACCTCTACTTGAGTTAATAGAAAAACATATTTTAAAAGAGTACAATAGCTTAAGAAATGAAGTAAACTATCTAACAGGTGGATATAGCGTAGATCATGCGGTACTTAGCGGTATAGCCCTAGGAGATAGAAAAACTACAAATGCTTTTAAAAGAGCCTATGTAAGCTTTGAAGAGGGGATGAAGTGTGTGGAGAGCCTTTGTGAAAAAGGAATTATAGAGATAGAATCATCTCAACACTTTATGGCAAACAAAAGAGGTGATAGCAAAATAGCTAAAAAATTACTTTTTACTAACCCTTTTATGAGGTTTTGGTTTGCTTTTGTTTCACCTATTTACAAAGGGATAAAAGAAGGTCAATTTGATGAGTTTTATAGCAAGTTTACAGGTCGCAAGGCTGATTTTAGTGATTTTATTTTTGAAGAGTTAGCTTTATCTTATCTAGAAGAGGTATTTGAAGATGACCATATCAAGCAAATTGGAAGTTATTGGGATGACAAAGTTCAAATCACACCAATAGCTAAAACAACTTTGGGTAAAGTAATAGTAGGATATTGTAAATATGCTGATAGTAAGATGAAAAAAAGTGAACTAAACACACTTTTACAAAACTGTAAAAACAGTGATATAGTACCTGATATAGTAACACTTTTTGTAAAAAACGGATATAGCTCTGAGCTAAAAAGCCTTAAAAGTGAAAATCTAAGACTTTTTACCGCTAAGAGTTTTAAGGGATTAGTGGATTTGTAAATTTTTAACAAATATTGAATATTTTTAATACCATTTGGATACTAAATTACTTTTTAGTATCCAACTAGTTAAGAAAGATTAAGAATCTTTCTTAACATCACACCCATCATCTTTACCGCAAGTGTTGATTTTGAGTGGTAAATAAAGTGGACACCATCTTATAATCCCCGTTGCTAAAGGAACAATACCTATAATACCAAGCCAACTACCACTTATTATGCCTAGGAGTATGATTACCACACCTATTACTATTCTTGCAATTTTGTCGATTTTACCTATATTTTTCGTCATTTGTTGCCTCCTTTAAAATAGCTGATATTATTATAACATAAAATAAGTATTCCTTATGCAAAAAAACAAAAACTATCAATAAAATTCAATTTTTATAAACTATATTTAAGTGTAGTTATTAAATCAATTTACAATATTTTGACTATAATATATATTTGAATATAGTTTATTGTAAAAATTATGCTATAATTACTAATAATAAAGTTTGAGTATATTTTTTAAGGTTAATAAATGGCTAAAGTAGTAAAACTAAGTGAAAAACCAACTTCACAAACTATTGCTTCTATGCAAGAGTTAGGTAAACATATAAAATATCAAAGAACAAAGCTAGGACTTACAAGAGAAAATACAGCTAGTATATGTGGTATCAATCATCAAACTTTAGCAAATATTGAAAATGGAAATGATTTATGCAGTGCTGGAAATCTGTTTTATGTAGCAAAAATGCTAGGAATTAAATTAAATGTAAAGATAGAAGATGAATAATAGTTATAAATTAAATATATATTTTAATAGCTTGTTTGTTGGAGTATTAAAATATGATATTAATACAGAAGTATTTGATTTAGAATACTCCAAGATGTGGCAAGAAACTAGTTTTCCAATATCTCCTAAGTTAGATTTTAGTAAAAACTATACAAGTAAAGATATAAAAAATTATATAGAAAACCTTTTTCCTGAAGGTGATGGTTTGGATACTTTTATTCAATATATTCAAATTAGTAAAAGTAATAAATTTTCACTCCTAAAAGCAATAGGAAATGAAACATCTGGTGCTTTATCCTTTATTTCCAATGATATAAAAGATATTAAAACTACTTTTAGAGAGATACCACTTGAAGAGTTAAAAGCAAGAGTAAAAAATAGAGACAAAACTCCTATATTTATTTGGGACAATAAACCAAGACTTAGTGTTGCAGGAGTTCAAGAAAAGTTGCCTATTTGTAAAATAAATGATATTTATGGTTTAGCTGATGGAGATTTGGCTTCAACTCATATTTTAAAGTTTGAAAAATCAAACTACAATCTTGTCTTAAATAAATTTTTATCTCTACAATTAGCAAAAAGTGTTGGTTTAGATATCCCAAATATAGATATTTTAGAGTTTGATGATGAGCTGGTTTTAGAAGTAGAAAGATTTGATAGAAAATATATTTCAGATAGCAAAATAGAAAAACTACATATTATAGACTCTTGTCAAGCTTTGAGTTTATCACCATCATTTAAATATGAAAGAAATTTTGGGAGCCAAAGAGATGTAAAAGATATAAGACAAGGAGTTAGTTTTACAAAATTAAAAGAAATTTTACTTCAAACTAAAATACCAATTATTTCTATAAACAAAGTTTTAAAATGGACTATTTTTAACCTTATAATAGGCAATAGTGATGCCCATGGAAAAAACATCTCATTTTTTGTAGATAGTAGTGGCATATCAATTGCTCCTTTTTATGATATTTTAAATATTTTAATATATAAGGGGAAGTTTCATACAGAATTAGCAATGGCAATTGATGATGAATTTATTATTGAAAAAATAAGTGCTTACGATATTGCGACTTTTTGCTATGGGCTACAAACAACTCCACAAATAGCAAATAAAGAGTTTAAAAATATCTCTAAATTTATCTTAAAGACATTTGATGATAGCTCTTTGATAGAACGTTGTAAGAGGTATGATATTGATTTTATAAATTTATATATAAAAGATGTACAAAAAAGAATTGAATATTTACATAGGCATTTTGACAATGCAGTAAAAGTTAATAAAGAAGATATTACATAAAAACCTTATAGAACTCTTTTTGCTACTACAAATCTATCTTTAAAATATTTTTTATTGATGTCTTCTATAATAACTTTTTTTACTCCATATGAAGCGTGGATCATTTTATTATCACCTATATAGATACCAACATGAGATATTGCTTTTTTATTTGTATTAAAAAAGAGTAGATCTCCAGCTTGAAGCTCATCTTTTGAGACTTTTACGCCAAGTTTTGATTGTTCTATAGATGTTCTTGGTATTTTGATTCCAGCTTTTGAATATACATTTTGAGTATATAGAGAACAATCAACCCTAGAGCTATTTTTAGATGCCCCAAATTGATATTTTTGTCCTAAAAAGGAGTGAGCAAAATCTAATATCTTATTTTGTACTTCATTATATGTATTATCAACAAATTTTTTAACATCCTCTAAGAGTTTTGATTTTGATTCTTTTTCTTCTACTTGTAGTATAGCATCAAAGATTGAAGGTTCAGCATTGATGTTTTCTACAACATCACCAAAAAGCACACCACTAGATAATAACAAAATAATCAAAAACTTATTTATCATAAGACCTCTATATAATATAGTATTGTAGTTGAGTTATTTTATACTAATTAACTTTAAAAGTTGCTTTAGATTTACATAAATGTGGAGCAATACACTCATCACATTGTGGATTTGTTGCTTTACAGATATATCTTCCAAAAAGTACCATAGCTTGATGAAGTACATGGAGATCTGTTTTAAACTTTTTAGATAACTCAACTTCAGTTTTTATAGCGGTTTTGGCATCACTTAATCCAAATCTATGAGCAACTCTAAAGACATGAGTATCTACAGCCATTAGATTTTTATTATCCATTTCTATCATAAAAACATTTGCTGTTTTTTGTCCAACTCCAGCTAAGCTCATAAGCTCTTTTTGAGTTCTAGGTATTTTACTATTATAATCATTTTCTACACTTTGAGCCATAAGGATTAGATTTTTTGCTTTATTGTTGAAAAATGAACATGTATTTATAAGTTTTTTTACATCTTCTAGATTTGCTTGGCTTAGCTCTTTTGTTGATGGATATTTTTCAAAAAGTGCAGGAGTTATGATATTTACTCTTTTATCAGTACATTGAGCTGATAATATGATAGCTACAAGTAGCTCATACTCATTTTTATACTCTAGCTCTGTTTTTGCATCTTTATATTTTTCTAAAAATAACTCTTTTAACTCTTCAATCTCTTTTTTTGTAGCTTTTTTCATAGTCTCTTTTGTGATTTTATAATGGCGACCCCAGAAAGATTCGAACTTCCGTTGCATGGATGAAAACCAAGTGTCCTTGTCCACTAGACGATGGGGTCAAATAAACTTAAATATTTTATAACATAGCGTAATAAAAACGAGATTATATCAAAACTAAAGTAAGAAATAAGTAAAAAAATAAAACTAGGACTAATTAAAAGAGTATTTTTCAAAAATTATGCTATTATTTTGTGATATTTATAAAATAAAGAGGATATTATGCAAAATATTTCAAAAACATCAAGTTTTATTTTAGGTTCATTTTTTTTAGTTAGTTTATTTTTGTTTGGTTATTTATTATCAAATGCTATAGTTAAATATAAAGAGTTAGATAGAACTGTAGTAGTCAAAGGCTTATCTGAAAAAGAGGTTTTAGCTGATGTAGCTATAGTACCTATTAAAATAATCCAATCAAATAATAAACAAGATATGCTTATAGATACAATCAATAGTGATACTAATATAGTTTTGAATTTTTTAAAAGAGTATGGTATCAAAGATGAAGAAATTACCATATCTTCTATTAGTGTTGTAGATAAAATGGCAAATGAGTACTCAAATAGTGAATTTCCTATAAGATATTTTGCCTCAAAAACTATTAATATCTATTCAAGTAATATAGAAAAAATCAAAAATCTAAGTTCTAGTTTATCAGCTTTGGCACAAAAAGGAGTTTTATATAAAGTAGATGATTATGATACCAAAATAGAGTATATCTATACAAAACTAAATGATATAAAACCATCTATGATAGAAGAGGCTACTCAAAATGCTAGATTGGTAGCAAATAAGTTTGCAAAAGATTCAAATAGCACTCTAGGAAAGATCAAAAAAGCATCTCAAGGGCAATTTGAAATCTATAGCATAGATAAAAACAACGAACATATCAAAAAGATAAGAGTAGTTTCAACCATAGAGTACTATTTAGTGGATTGATTTGCCATAGCTTTACCAGCAAGATATCCACTAGCCCAAGCAAAATGGAGATTGTAACCACCTCTTTTACCCACTATATCTAGTACTTCGCCACTAAAATAGAGATTTTTAACTATTTTGCTTTCAAAGCTTTTATTATCAATCTCTTTTGTATTTACTCCACCACCACACACTTCAGCGTGAGCAAAGCCTTGAGTATCTACTACTTTGATTTTCCATGAACATAACTGATAAGAGAGCTTTTTGATCTCTTTAGTATTTAACTCTTTGATAATAGTCTCTTTCTCTATATGACAAATATCTAACAACACAGGAGCTAGTTTATTGGATATAATTCCACCTAATATATCCAATACCTTCTCTTCTTCAAGTCCTTTAAAGAGTTTTGTTATATTATTTGCTAGATTGTTTGAAGTTGTATTTGGAAAAAAGTTTATCTCTAGCTCTACGCTATAAGAGTTATATAAAGCCAAAGAGGCTTTTTGTGATATATCAAGTATAGCAAATCCAGAAACTCCATAGTTTGTAAAGAGTACATCTCCTAAGATTTGTTCTTCAAAGGTTTTATTTATATATAAGCTTACGCTACATTCACATTTTAAGCCTTGAAGTCTTTTATTATAACTACTTGTAGTTTTTAGTCCAACCAAAGAAGGGTAGAGTGTAGAAAAAGTATGTCCAAATTTACTAGCTATTTCAACACCAATAGATGTTGAGTTTAGTTGTGGAGCAGCTAAAAGTCCACTAGAAATCAATACTTTACTATATCCATTATACTCTTTTTGATTTGTTACTACCCTAAAGAGATCATCTTTTTTATCTAAGCTTGTTACAAAATGATCACACAATATATTTACATTTGCTCTTTTTAGTGCCAAAGATAAAAGAGTAGTTACTGATTTTGCTTCATTTGATAAAGGATAGACTTTGTTATTTTCTTTTATATCTATTTGTAAACCAAGCTTTGCAAAAAAGTTTTCAAACATATGAAAGTCAAATTCTCTTAGGACATAATCCACAAATTTGGGATGTTCCCCTAAATAATGACTTGAATCTAAGTTAGTATTAGAAATATTACATCTTCCATTACCAGAAGCTAAAATCTTTTTGGCAATATTTTTATTTGCATCAAAAAGATCTATCTCTAAAGAGTTGTTTAAACTTTTTGCTATCAAAGAAGCTACTATCCCAGAAGCCCCAGCACCAATTATTGCTATTTTCAAACACTATATCCTTTTTTAAATGATTATAGTTTAAAAACGATAAAAGAGTCATAAATGTGTTACAAAAAGTAAAAAATATAGTTAATTGCTAACTATTTTTATTTAATAAATTCAATTAAGACATTTTTTATCCTAATTATCATAAAATTTCATTACATTTAAATAAGGAGAGTATAATATGGCTACAGTTACATTAAAAGGTAATGTTTGTAACTTAACAGGTAATGAGGTAAATGTTGGTGATAAAGCACCAGAGGTAACAGTTGTAAATTCAGAAGGTTTAGCTGATAAGGTAGTAGGTGGTGCTCAAGCAAAAACACAACTAATAGTTGTAGTTCCTTCACTAGATACTCCAGTATGTGCGGCTGAAACAAGAAAATTCAACGAAAAAGCAGCAGCTATAGAAGGTGTTGATGTTACAGTTGTATCTATGGATTTACCATTTGCAGCAGGGAGATTTTGTTCAGCTGAGGGTATAGAAAACCTAACAGTTGCAAGTGATTTTAGAAATAAAGATTTTGCAAATGCTTATGGTGTCTTGATAGCAGATGGTGCATTAGCTGGTATTACTTGTAGAGCTATTTTTGTAGTAGATACTAAAGGAATAGTTACATATAAAGAGATTGTTCCAGAAATAACAGCAGAACCAGAATATGAAAAAGCTTTAGAAGCTGCACTAAAAGCTGCTCCAAAAACAACTTGTTGTGGAAGCGGACATTGTAGCTAAATATAAATCGGAAAATTAATTTTTCCGATTTTTTAAACTCTTATAAGTTATTTATTACATAAATCTCATTATTTACTTTTTATTTTATTTTCATTTTACTTTATATTTGTTACAATCTAGTAAACTATTTAAAAGATAGGAAGTTTATTATGATTATTAGAATATTATTTATTTCATTATTTTGTACATCTTTTTTATTTGCCAAATCTAGTGCAGTATTTCAAAAAATAGAAAAAGAGATGGATTCTATTATTGTAAAAGATCTCTCAAATGATAAGTTGATTTTCTCCAAAGCTCAAAACAAATCAGTAAGACCAGCAAGTTTAACTAAAATAATGACAACAATTTTAGCTATAGAAAGTAGTAAATTTCATAATATTGTAACTATTACAAAAGATATGATCAATGTTGAGCCTACTATTGCAGGATTTGAAGTAGGAGATAGGGTATTTTTAAGAGATTTAGTTTATGCAGCATTGATCAAATCAGCCAACGATGCAGCAAATGCAATAGCATACTATTTGGGTGATGGAGATAAAGAAAAATTTATTGCTATGATGAATGAAAAAGCAAAAGCTTTGGGTATGAATAGTACAAACTTCACAAATCCATCTGGTTTTGATATAGGAAAACACTATTCAACTGCTAATGACTTACTACTTCTTACAGAGTATGCTATTAAAAATCAAACATTTAATAATATAGTAAAACTAAATAAATATACTATTAATATGGTAAACTCACATAAAAAAATAGCCCTATATACTAGTAATAGATTACAAAAAAAAGATAAATATGTTGTAGGAATAAAAACAGGATATACCAAAAAAGCAGGAGCTTGTCTTATAGCAAGAGCTAAAAAGAATGATAAAGATATACTTTTAGTTATGCTAAACTCAAACAATAGATGGGCAATAGCTAAAAATGCACTTGAAGAAGCAACAAAAAATACTCCTTCAAGTACAAAAAGTAACTTTTCTCAAAAGATTGCCCATCAAGGAAAAGAGAGCCTTTTATCTAAAGGGAAAAGTTAAAGCTAAACTCTTTATCCTTAAAATCAATGCTAACTTTACCACCGTTTTTAAGTTTACCAAAAAGTATCTCATCTGTTAGTGGCTCTTTGATCTTTTGATCTATAACTCTTTGTAGTGGTCTAGCTCCAAAGGCTTTATCATATCCTAAAATTGCCAACTCTTTAATGGCACTATTTGTTAGCTTTAGAGTGATTTTTTTATCCTCTAAAATTGATGATAAATCAGAAATAAATTTTTTCACAACAAGCTCAACAGTACTTTTATCAAGATGAGTAAACTCTATTATAGCATCAAGTCTATTTCTAAATTCTGGTGAAAAGAACTTATTTATAGCATATGATCTATTTAGATTATCATCTTTAGCAAAACCCATAACACTAGCTTCATTTGAGCCTAGGTTTGATGTCATTATAATAATAACATTTTGAAAATCAGCAATATTGCCATCATTATCTTGTAGTTTGGCATTATCTAAAACTTGCAATAAAACATTCATAATATCCATATGAGCCTTTTCTATCTCATCAAGAAGTAGTACACTATGAGGATGTTTTCTTATATGCTCAACCAAAAGTCCACCTTTTTCATATCCTACATATCCAGCAGGTGCTCCTATTAGCTTACTTATAGAGTGAGCTTCCATATATTCACTCATATCAAATCTTATAAAACTAATACCAAGTATATTTGATAACTCTTTTGCTATTTCTGTTTTACCTACACCAGTAGGACCTGTAAACAAAAAGTTACCTATAGGTTTATTTTGAGTTGTAAGTCCAGCTTTATTTAGTTTGATAGCTTTTGATACTTTTTCTATAGCTTTATCTTGTCCAAATACTCTTTTTTTAAGATTTTGTTCAAGATTTTTTAGGCTACTTAGCTCTGATATAGTTGCACTTTTTGGCGGAATGGAAGCTATTTTTGAAAGAGCTAGTTCTATATCTTTGGTAGATATGCTTTTTTTATTTGCTATTTTAGCTATTGCTCCAGCTTCATCCATAATATCTATAGCACTATCAGGCAAAAACCTATCATTTATATATTTATCGGCCAAATGTACACAGCTAGAGATAATGTTTTTATTGTATTTTACACAATGAAACTCTTCATAGTAGCTTTTTAAACCCTCAAGTATAGTAATAGAGTCTTCTAGTGATGGCTCTTTTATATCTATTTTTGAAAATCTCCTACTAAAGGCTTTGTCTTTTCCTAGGTTTTGTTTATACTCTGAATAAGTTGTAGCACCTATACATTTAATCTCTCCACTACTTAAAAAAGGTTTTAAGATATTGGATGCATCCATAGAGTTGCCACTAGTAGATCCAGCACCTATAATAGTATGTATCTCATCAATAAAAACTATAGCATTTGGTACTTTTAAGATTTGTGTTAAAAATGACTTTAATTTTTTCTCAAAATCCCCTCTATATTTTGTACCAGCTATCATACCACCCATATCTAGGGAGTAGATTTTACTCTCTTTTAAAAACTCAGGAACATCACCATTTGCTATTTTTAGGGCAAGTCCTTCAACTATAGCGGTTTTACCAACTCCAGCTTCACCTACAAGTAAGGGATTATTCTTTTTTCTTCTTAATAAAACTTCAATTATTCTATTTAGTTCATTTTCTCTTCCAACAACAGGATCTATTTTACCATCACGTGCTTTTTGGACAAGTTCAGTTGAGTTTTGTAATAAAACATCATTAGGTGTAGAGTCATCTTTGTTTTCATCTTCATACTGATCATTATAGTTTGGATGGCTTACCTCTTCAAGAATATCTATTTTTTCTATACCTTGAAGTCTAAGGAGATAACTAGCATATGATTTATCGTTGTTTATGATACTTACAAACATATCTTCTACTCTTGCATCACCACCACCTCTAGTTCTGCTAATATGAGATATCATATTTTCTATAGTATTTGTTAAAACAGCACTCTCTATAGGCTCATCTACTACGCCATCAGGAAGAACGGGAATACTACTATTAATATGAAGTGTAAGCTCTTTTGTAATAGTTTGGATATCTATACTAAATTCATCTAACATATTTTTAATATTTTGATTTTCTAAAAGTGATAAAAAAACATGCTCAACCGTTAAGTACTCATGCCTATTTGTTTTTGCATACTCTATTGCTTTTGAAAAAACTTCTCTTAACTCTTGGCTTATCATAATTAATCCTCTTGAATTATTGCTTTTAATGGAAAATTACTGCTTCTTGCCATATCTCTTACTTGAGTTGATTTGGTAATAGCTATTTCATATGTATAAACTCCACACACCTCTTTGCCATTGTTGTGGATATTTAACATTATTGTAGAGGCTTCAGATAGAGATTTTTTAAAAACTTTCATTAAAACCTCTATTACAAACTCCATAGTTGTATAATCATCATTAAGTAAGATTACTTTATACATTTTTGGCTCTTCTATCTCGTTTTTATACATAGATTCAAACTCTGTTGCCACACAAATCCTTTATTTAACTTATTTTATATATAATACCTCTTATGAATAATATTATACCACAAAAGAGATTATGTTACTTTGTAACTGCAACAAATACAGATGTAGGCAAGAGTTTTGCTTCTAAAAAGTTACTTTCTTACTACGCATCTATGGGATATAAGGTTGGCTATTATAAGCCAATAGAAACAGCTGTTATAGATGATAAACCTAGTGATGGGATTATGCTTTTAAAACTAGCTAAAGAGCTAAATAGAGATTTTAATGTAGATATAAAAGAGGTAGTTCCTTATAGATTTACTCTAGCAGCTTCACCATATGTAGCAAAAGGTGATACTATTATAGATATAGAGTATTTAAAAGCCCAAAAAGAGTATTTACAAACTTTTTGTGATGTTTTGATAGTTGAGGGTGCTGGAGGGCTTATGGTACCTATAGAAAAAGAGTTTTTTATGATAGATTTAATAAAAGAACTTCAATGTAAAGCTATACTTATAAGCCCATCAAATTTAGGCTCTATAAATGATACTATGCTTAGTATTAAAGCTTTAAAGTCACACAATATTGAGTTTGAGTGGTATATCAACCTCTACAAAGATAAGGGGAGCTTTTTTGAGACAAGCTATCCATTTTTGAAAGATTATTTTAGTAAAATAGAGTTTTTAGATGATCTAAAAACCAATAACAACTCTATTTACCAAAAACCTCTTTAAGTATAGAGCTAGTTTGCTCTATAGGGTTAGCTCTAATAGCTGCTTCTTTTTCTCCTATCATATAAAAAAGCCCATCAATAGCCTTTGTAGTTACAAAATCATCTAAATCTTCACTATTATTAGATAGATCAAATCCTAGCTTTTTGCCAATTCCTAAAGTTGTGCTAGAGTTTAGTAAGCCTGAAGCATTGTTTTTATAAAAGCTATTAAAGCTATCATAATATTGTGCTACACTGTTGTTTTTAAGAGTTTCTTGAATAATAGGCTTTATAAGCTCTTTTAGTGAAGATGTAGTATCTTTTTTAAAGTACTGCGTTGCTGCATCATCTCCACCATTTAAGATTTTATTTGCATCTTCTAGGCTCATTTTTTCTATAGAGTTTAGGAAAATTGAGGTAGTTTTTATAGCTGCATCAGAAGCAGCTTTGTTCATAGAGTTGATAAGATCATCTACTATTTTATCTCCACCAGCTTTTCTAACAATATTTTCTATACTTTGTAGGTTTTGGGGTAGGGGTATTTTAACATTTAGGTTATTTAGATATCCATTTTCTTTACCAAGCTCTGTTGTGGCAAACTCTACCCCTTTTTTAAGTGCTTCTTTTAGTCCACTTGATATTGTCGTATTATCAAGTGAAGATTTAGTGGAGATAGTTTCATTTTTTTGGATATTTTTGCTTATATCTGAAGCTAATGATTTAAAATCAAATGAAAAAGATGATGATATTAGTAATGTTGAGAGTAAAATAGTTTTTTTCATAAAATTTCCTTTGTTAAATTATGAAAAAATAATATCAAATTAAGGATTAAAATTTGCTAAGAAGATAAGTGGCGCGGTCGACGAGACTCGAACTCGCGACCTCCTGCGTGACAGGCAGGCATTCTAACCAACTGAACTACGACCGCACACTTAAAAAGTGGTGACCCCAAGGGGACTCGAACCCCTGTAACCAGGATGAAAACCTGGGATCCTTACCGCTAGACGATGGGGCCGCCTAAATTTGGATCTCAAAAGATGGTGGTCGATGCAAGACTCGAACTTGCGACATCTACCTTGTAAGGGTAGCGCTCTACCAACTGAGCTAATCGACCATGGTGACCTGTGATGGATTCGAACCATCGACCCCCTCATTAAAAGTGAGATGCTCTACCGACTGAGCTAACAAGTCAAATTGGAGTGGAATTATACTCTTTTATTTTTTATTTGTCAAGGCTTTTTTGAACAAATTGCGAAATTTTTTTCAAACTTGTAAAAGTTGCTTGTTTTTGAACCTCATTTCTACTACCTTTAAAGTGATAAGTCTCTATATCAAAATAGCCCATATTATCGGCTATACCTATGACTACCATACCTACTGGTTTAGCTATACTTCCACCACTAGGACCTGCAACACCACTGATTGCTATTGCATAGTTTGCTTGAAACTTTTTTAAGACTCCTATTAACATCTCCTTTACAACTTCACTACTTACTACACCAAAATCTTGGATTGTTTGACTTTTGACTCCTAGCTCTTGCTCTTTTATATGGTTGGCATATGTTATAATTCCACCATAAAAAACATCACTACTTCCACTTATAGATGTAATTTGACTAGCTACCATTCCTCCTGTGCAACTTTCTGCTGTTGTAATAGTATGATTTAATCTTCTTAGATTTTCTTGAAACTTAATCATATCATCTTGTGTAAAAGTAGTTTTCATCTATTAACCTTTTGCTAATTTAAATTTATGTATAATCAAACTCAAAATTTTTAAAAAGGTATTATATACTATGGATTATAAAGAAACGATACTTTTACCAAAAACAAGTTTCCCTATGAGAGGAAATTTACCACAAAATGAACCACCAAGATACAAAAAGTGGCAAGATGAGGATATCTATCAAAAGATAATCCAAAATAGAGCAAATGCAAATGATAGTTTTACACTACATGATGGACCTCCATATGCAAATGGCAACATCCATATAGGACATGCCTTAAATAAAATATTAAAAGATATCATAGTTAAATATCACTATTTTGATGGCAAGTCTGTTAGATTTACCCCTGGATGGGATTGTCATGGTTTACCAATAGAGCAAAAAGTAGAAGAAAAAATAGGTGGACAAAAGAAAAAAGAGTTACCAAAATCAAAGATTCGTGAGCTTTGTCGTGAACATGCTAGTAAATTTGTAGCTATACAAAGAGATGAGTTTATACAGCTTGGTGTAATAGCCGATTGGCAAAAACCATATTTAACTATGGATTTTAAATTTGAAGCAAATATCTATAGAGAGCTATGCAATATAGCAAAACAAGGACTTTTGATCCAAAGAAGTAAGCCTGTTTATTGGTCATGGGCAGCAGGAAGTGCATTGGCTGAAGCTGAAGTTGAGTATGAAGATAAGATTTCACCATCGATTTTTGTCTCTTTTAAGCTAAGGGATAGTGAAAACTCTTTGATTATTTGGACTACTACACCATGGACATTACCAGCAAATAGTGGAGTGGCACTTAATCCAGAAATAGAGTATGTTCTTACAAGTGATAAGTATATAGTAGCACGTGAACTATATAGTAGCTTAAAAGAGCAAGGTGTAATAAGTGGAGAGATAGTCTCTAATATAGATCCAAAAACACTAGAACACGCTATTGCTATTAACCCACTAAACCAAAGAGAATCAAAAGTAGTATTAGGTGAGCATGTTACTACAACAGCAGGAAGTGGTGCAGTTCATACAGCCCCAGGCCATGGTGAAGATGACTATGTAGTAGGGCTTAAATATAATCTTGATGTTATTATGCCTGTTGCTGATAATGGAACATTTGATGAGAGTGTAGTAAGATTAGGGCTTTTACCAAATGCTAGTGAGTTTGTTGGAGTCAATGTTTTCAAAGCAAATGATAGAATTTTGGAGCTTTTAGGCGATGCATTGCTTAAAAAAAGTGATATAAAACACTCCTATCCGCACTGTTGGAGAACTCATAAACCTGTTATTTTTAGAGCTACAAAGCAGTGGTTTATAGCAGTTGATAAAGAGTATGGTACACAAAATGGTACTTTAAGAAATAATGCTCTAAAAGCTATTAAAAATGTTAAGTTCTACCCATCATGGGGAGAAAATAGAATAGGTACTATGATAGAAAGTAGACCTGATTGGTGTATCTCTAGACAAAGAGATTGGGGTGTGCCTATAGCATTTTTTAGAAATAAAAAAACAGATGAGATAATCTTTGATGAAAAAGTACTTAATTTTGTTGCTATGATATTTGAGCAACACGGCTGTGATGCTTGGTATGATATGAGTATAGAAGAGCTACTTTACCCTGGAAGTGGACTAAATCCAGAAGATTTAGAAAAGACTATGGATATACTTGATGTTTGGTTTGATAGTGGAAGCACTCAATATGCCGTACTTCAAAGTAGAAACTATGATGCAGGATCATATCCCGCTGATATGTATTTAGAAGGAAGTGATCAACATCGTGGGTGGTTTCAAAGTTCACTTCTTACTTCACTAAGTGCTAGAGAAAAAGCACCATATAAAGCAGTACTTACTCATGGCTTTACAGTAGATGAAAAGGGTGAAAAGATGAGTAAAAGTAAGGGCAATGTAGTAGCCCCTGCTGATGTACTTAAAAAATATGGTAGTGAAATACTTAGACTTTGGGTTGCTATGAGTGATTATCAAGGAGATCTTAGAATAAGTGATAATATTTTAAATCAAATAGCAGAACAGTATAGAAAAATAAGAAATACTGCTAGATTTTTGTTTGCAAATATAGATGGACTTGAAGAGTTAGTAGATCCTAGTAAAATGGGAGTTCTTGATCTTTGGATAGTAAACAAAGCAAAAAAAGTATTTGATGAGATAGATGATAGCTTTAGAAATTATGATTTTTCAAGAGGATTAAATAGACTAAATCACTTTTTAGTTGTAGATTTAAGTGGGATATATCTTGATATTTGCAAAGATAGACTATATTGTGATGATAAAAATGATCTTCATAGAACATCATCACAAAGTGCTATGGCTATGATTACAAAAGCACTTTTGGGTGTAATTGCACCAATTCTTACCTATACAGCTGATGAGTTGCTTGATTATGCACCTGATATTATCAAAGGTGAATGTAAGGATATATTTGATTTTACAAAATATACTCTACCTAGTGTAACTTCAACTATAAACGAAGAGTATCTTCTAAAAGCAAAATCAAAGTTTTCTGAAGTTGTTGATGCTTTGAAAAAAGAAAAAACTATAAATAACACTTTAGAACTAGTACTTTATACCAATAGCGAAGAGATTTTAGCCTTACCTCAGGTTGAAGCTGAAGATTGGTTTATAGTAAGTAGAGTTTCTAAGGAAAAATCAAGCCAAGTTTTAGCAAAATTTGAAGTAGATGATAAGGTATTTGAGATATATAAAGCCATAGAGCATAAATGTCCAAGATGTTGGAAGTATAAAGCTACAAATGAGGGCGATATATGTCAAAGATGTGATGAAGTTGTAAAGGGACTATGAAATGAGTGAACCTATAACTTTGGGCTTTATATTTGAGACTATAGCAGTTGTTTTATCTTTGACTGCTATAGGAATATTTTTAGTAAAAAGGAAAAAAGTATGATACCATTTAGTGATGAAGATTTACAAGAACCAGTAGCAAAAATAATTAAAGAGAAAATCTCACCAATGTTAGCAAAAGATGGTGGGGCTATAAGAATAGTTGGAATAAGAGATCAAAGAGTTTATGTTCAACTTCAAGGAGCCTGTGTAGGCTGTGCTGCTAGTAGTAGTACATTGAAGTTTATAGTAGAAAAAGAGTTAAAATCATGGATACATCCAGAGCTTGAAGTGATCAATGTCCATGCAGGAGAAGAAAGTAAATATGGCTTTAGTTAAAAAAGATTTAAAAGCTTTAGAAGAGGCAAATGCTCTTTATTTAAGTGGTAAATATTTTCAAGCAATGCAAAAATATAATCAACTACTTGTAAAATATCCATTTGATGAAGAGCTTAAACTATATATACTGTTATGTGATATAGCTAGTGAAAATGAAGAAAAGTCAAATATGTTGTTTGATTATTTTACTATAGAGAAAAAAGAAGATAAGAACAATGCTATAGAGAGTATAACAACAATGATCAAAGCTTATGATGGTGATATAGAAGAGATTTCAAGACTAGTAAAAGAGATTTCAACTATGGCTGTAGAGTCATTAGAGGCTGTTGATTATAAAGATTTTTTAGAGCTAGTTAAATCTAGAGGATCTTTTAAAGAGGCGTATGAGGATATTATGTTTAGTACAAAAGTTGCTATTACCTCAAAAGAGGAGTTTTTTGACTTTGTAAATAAACTAATAGATAATGATTTTAGAAGTTCAGCATATAGCTATCTTGATGGATTTAATGAATATTTTGCTTATGATAGTAAAATTCAAGAATTATATAAAAAACTAGAAGAGAAAAACGGTAGTGCAAATAACAATAAATAACAAAACCTTTACAGATAATTCAAAAAATGCATATAAAAATAGCATATTTGTAATAAACTCTTTAAACAAAAGATTTGTTGATGATGCTAAAGCTATGGGTTGTGAAGAGTTTATCTATGATTATGAGTTAAATAAATATTTTGATTTTAGTACTATTAAGATCATAGGTATTACAGGAACCAATGGCAAAACAACAACAAGTGCAGCGATTTACTCAATACTGCTTGATCTTGGATATAAGGTTGCCTTACAAGGAACAAGAGGTTTTTTTATCAATGACAAAAGAGAAGAAGAGTACTCCTTAACTACTCCTATGCAGCTTGATATCTATGCTCATATCCAAAAGGCTATTAAGCAAGGGTGTGAATATTTTGTTATGGAGGTTAGCTCCCATGCTTTGGCTCAAAACAGAATAGCAGGATTAAACTTTGCTCTAAAGGTAATAACAAATATAACTAGAGATCATCTTGATTTTCATAAAACTATAGAAGAGTATATAGAGATTAAAAATAGATTTTTAAGTGATGAGTCTATGAAGCTAGTTAATAAAGATGATAAAAATATCAAATACAATATCAAAAACTGCTACTCTTATGGGCTAGAAAATCCATCAACATATAAAGTAAGTGCATATAGTTTACAAAATGGAATCCATGTGATGATGGATCACTTTATGCAAAAATGCTCTTTTTCATCACCTATGATGGGGCTTTTTAATATCTATAACCTAAGTGCAGCAGTAGCTAGTGTACATCTACTTACGAAGTTAGAGTTAGATACTATATGTGAAGTGGTAGAAAACTTTGCTGGAGTAAGTGGAAGAATGCAAATAGTATCCAATGATCCACTTATTATTATAGATTTTGCACATACTCCAGATGGTATGGATGAGGTTCTAAAAAGTTTTCCATCATATGATATTATCACTGTTTTTGGTGCAGGTGGCAATAGAGATAGAGAAAAAAGACCTTTGATGGGAAAGGTAGCAAGTAGATATAGTAAACATATTATAGTTACATCAGATAATCCACGCTTTGAAGATCCTGATTTAATAGCCAATGATATACTTAAGGGTATCAAAGATAAAACAAATGTAATAGTTGAACTAAATAGAAAAGAGGCTATTAAAAAGGCTATTGAGTTATACAATGAAAATAGTGTTATTTTGATACTAGGTAAGGGCGATGAAGAGTATCAGATTATCTATGATCAAAAAATACCCCAAAAAGATTACAATATTGTAATGAGCCTATTATAATACTTACATTTTTGTAAGTATTAACTCAAAAAATACTTTTTTTAAATAGAAAATCAAGATATTATGTTACAATTTTGCAATCTATAATGCAAGGAGCATTTATGCCATATGTAAAAGAGGTTTTTGACTACCTTATAAGAACAAGTCCAGCTCAAACAGAGTTTTATCAATCAGCAAAAGAGATCTTGGAGTCTATTAGACCACTACTTGATAAGTATCCAAAATATAGACAACATAAGATTATAGAAAGAATAGTAGAACCAGAACGCCAAATACTATTTAGAATCAATTGGGTTGATGACAATGGTATTATACATGTAAATAAAGGTTTTAGAATAGAGTTTAACTCAGCTCTTGGACCATTTAAAGGTGGACTTAGATTTCATCCTAGTGTAAATGCTGGAGTTATTAAGTTTTTGGGATTTGAGCAGATTTTTAAAAATGCTCTTACAGGTTTACCTCTTGGTGGTGGAAAAGGTGGAAGTGACTTTGATCCAAAAGGAAGATCTGACAATGAAATAATGAGATTTTGTCAAGCTTTTATGAGTGAATTATATAGACATGTAGGAGCTCATACAGATGTACCAGCAGGTGATATAGGAGTAGGGGCAAGAGAAATAGGCTATATGTTTGGTATGTATAAAAAACTAGCAAATAGATTTGATGGTGTCTTTACTGGTAAATCACTTAAATGGGGTGGATCACTAGGAAGAACACAAGCTACTGGATATGGATCTGTTTATTTTGCTCAATATATGCTTGAAGATAGAAGTGAGAGTTTAGAAGGCAAAAGATGTGTAGTTTCTGGTAGTGGAAATGTTGCTATATATACTATAGAAAAACTTTATCAATTAGGTGCATTACCAGTAACTTGTAGTGATTCAAATGGTATGATTTATGATGAAAATGGTATAGATTTAGCACTACTAAAAGAGTTAAAAGAGCAAAAAAGACTTAGAATTAGTGAATATATCACATATAAACCTATGGCTCAATATATCCCTGTAGATGAGTATGAAGAGGGAACTAATGGTGTATATGCTATCCCTTGTTTTGCAGCATTTCCTAGTGCTACACAAAACGAACTAAATGAAAAAGATGCAAAAAATCTACTTAAAAATGGATGTATGTGTGTAAGTGAGGGTGCAAATATGCCTTCAACTCCAGAAGCTATAGAGCTTTTTGTAGGTGCAAAAATATGCTATGGCCCTGGTAAAGCAGCAAATGCTGGTGGAGTTGCAACTAGTCAGCTAGAGATGGCACAAAATGCTTCTATGGTTAGCTGGTCTTTTGAAGAAGTTGATGAAAAACTAGCTAAGATTATGAAAAACATATATGTAAGTGCTAGTTCAACTGCTGCAGAGTTTGGTGAGCCTACAAACTTAGTTTTGGGAGCAAATATTGCTGGATTTAGAAAAGTAGCTGATGCTATGATAGAGCAGGGATTGGTATAAAATAGTTATTAGTATTTTTGGAGAAAGGGGGAGAGTGGCATTTTCTAATAGAGAGTGCCAAGAGACAAAAACCCCTTTTTCAAAATTTGCTCTATATTGTTTCAATTTTCTACTTATTTTCTAGCTAAAGAACTTAATTGCCTTATTTTATCAAAACTTAATATTAATTTCTATACAATTTAGACAAAAATTATCTTAATTTATAGTTTAAAAGGAATTATATATGGTACAACAACAGTTTCCACAACCAACATTTTATATATTTAAATGTGAACAAAGTACACCACCAGGGATGCCAAAACCAAGCTGTGTCAATGCTGGAACACAAGAGCTTTTTACACATATGGCACAAGGCTTGATGCAAAGAGGTATCATGGGCCCAGTTCAGCCTATAAGAACAAGCTGTTTGGGTAGATGTTCACTGGGACCTGTTATGCTAGTAGAACCTGGGCATTTTATGTATGTAGGTTTAACTAAGGAAAAAATTGATAAAATACTAGATGAACATATAATAGGTGGTAGTCCAGTAGAAGAGTACCTAATACCAAAAGAGTATTGGGGTGAACCAATAGAACTTAAAAAATAAAGAGGTGTTTATGACTTTTGAGATGTTATATAGCAAGATACATAGAGCTACTGTTACTGATGCAAACTTAAACTATGTTGGTTCTATTACTATTGATGAGGAGTTATTAGAAGCTTCTAAGCTTAGAGTTGGACAAAAAGTTGAGATTTTAGATATCAATAATGGTGAGAGATTTTCAACATATGTTATAAAAGGTCCTAAAGGTAAAAGAGATATGTGCCTAAATGGAGCAGCTGCAAGAAAAGTACAAATAGGTGATAAAATAATAGTAGTAGCTTATGGAACATATGATGAAAAAGAGCTTGAAAACTATCAACCAATAGTAGTTCATGTAGATGATAATAATAATATACTAGAGATAGTTGATTATATTTAGGAGAGATAAGTGTTTGAAGGTATAGATTTAAGTAAGATTAATCTTAATGATATTATGAAACAAGCTCAAACTTTAGCTGATCAAGCAAAAGTTGAAAATGAAAATAAGGTATTTACTTCCAAAAGTGGTGGTGGTATGGTAGAAGTCTCTATCAATGGTAACAATGAGGTAATAGATTTACAAATAGATGATAGTTTACTAGAAGATAAAGACTCTTTACAGATACTTTTAATATCGGCTTTTAATGACTGTTTAGCTCAAGCTGATACAAATAGAAAAATGACTGCTATGAATATGATGGGTGGATTTAATCCATTTAGTAATAAATAGATATGCAAAAAACATTAGAACAATTTGAAGATTATTTAAATAATAATCTTCCTACCTCAAAAACTTTTCATCCTAATTTTGAACAAGCTTTACAAGATATGCTTATAGCAGGAGGCAAGAGGTTTCGTCCTATGTTGCTTCTTAGTGTAGTAAAAGCACTTAATCCAATGCTTATTAAAAACTCATTTTCTGTAGCACTTGCTATAGAGATGCTTCATACATACTCTTTGATACATGATGATTTACCAGCTATGGATGATGCAGATCTAAGAAGAGGTAGGGCAACTTTGCACAAGGCTTTTGATGAAGTAACTGCTATTTTAGTAGGAGATGGGCTAAATACTCAAGCTTTTTATATCTTAGCAAATGCACCACTATCACATGATGTAAAAATAGATCTTATCAAAACACTTAGTAGTGATGGTGGAATTGAAGGTATGGTAATAGGTCAAGCAATTGATTGTTATTTTGAAAAGAAATCTATATCTTTAGAAGAGTTGAAGTTCTTACATATTCATAAAACTGCTAAACTAATAGCAGCTAGTCTTAAGATGGGGGCTATTGTATGCTATGCTACAAAAGAGCTTCAAGATAGACTTTATAATTTTGGGATTAATCTTGGATTATTATTTCAAGTGCAAGATGATATTTTGGATATTTTGCATGATGATAGCCAAGCGGGAAAAACTACAAATAACGATAAAGATAAAAACTCATTTGTCAATCTTTTAGGACTTGATGGGGCTATAGAAGAAGCAAATAATTTAGCAAAACTTTGTGAAAGTGAACTTAATAATCTTGATGATACTTTGAAAACTCCACTTTTGGAGCTTTTGAAAATCTATCTATATAGACATAGAAACAATTGAGCCAATTGGACTCATATATCTTGACAAAAAACAAAAATTTTACTATAATTTTGGCACTCATTTTCTATGAGTGCTAGATATAATAAATTATCCAAGGAGAAAAAATGAATTTTCAACCATTAGGTGAGAGAGTTTTAGTAAAAAGAGTAGAAGAAGAGAACAAAACAGCAAGTGGTATAATCATACCAGATAATGCAAAAGAGAAGCCTCAAAGAGGTGAAGTAGTAGCAATTAGCTCTAAAATAGAGGAGATTGCAGTTGGTAATAAGGTAGTATTTGGTAAATATAGTGGAACTGAGATATCAATAGATGGTGTAGATTATTTGGTTTTAGAAGAAAAAGATATTTTAGGTGTAATAAAATAAGGAGAAAAGATGGCAAAAGAGATATTATTTAGTGATAATGCAAGAAATCAACTTTTTGTTGGTGTAGAAAAACTAGCTGATGCAGTAAAAGTGACTATGGGACCAAGAGGTAGAAATGTACTATTACAAAAAAGCTTTGGAAGTCCTACAATTACAAAAGATGGTGTAAGTGTAGCAAGAGAGATAGAACTACCTGAAGCTATAGAAAATATGGGTGCACAACTAGTAAAAGAAGTAGCTAGTAAAACAGCTGATCAAGCTGGAGATGGTACAACAACAGCTACAGTTTTGGCTCACTCTATAGTAAGAGAAGGACTTAGAAACGTAACAGCTGGAGCTAATCCTATCCAAATCAAAAGAGGTATGGATAAAGCAACTGAATTAATAGTAAAAGAGCTTAAATCTATGTCAAAAGAGGTTCAAACAAAAGAACAAATAGCTCAAGTTGCTACAATCTCAGCAAATAGTGATACTGTAATAGGAAATATGATAGCTGAAGCTATGGAAAAAGTTGGTAAAGATGGTGTTATTACTGTTGAAGAGGCTAAAGGTATAGATGATGAGCTAACAGTAGTTGAAGGTATGCAGTTTGATAGAGGATATCTATCTCCATATTTTGTAACAAATGCAGATAAAATGGTAGCTGAACTTGATAATCCTTTTATTTTGCTATATGATAAAAAAATAGTAAACTTAAAAGATATGTTACCTATTCTAGAAGCAGTAAATAAAACTGCAAGACCACTTTTAATAATCTCTGAAGATGTTGAAGGTGAAGCACTAGCAACACTAGTAGTAAACAGACTAAGAGGAAGCCTAAATATAGCTGCTGTTAAAGCCCCTGGTTTTGGTGATAGAAGAAAAGAGATGCTAAAAGATATAGCAGTTTTAACAGGTGGAATGGTAGTAAGTGAAGAGCTTGGTATGACACTAGAAGCCGCTGGTATAGAGGTTCTTGGAACTGCTGCAAAAGTTATTATAGATAAAGACAACACTACTATAGTAAATGGTGCTGGAAGTAAAGAAAATGTAGAAGCTAGAGTAGCTCAAATCAAAGGTGAAATGAAAAATACTACAAGTGACTATGATAAAGAAAAACTTCAAGAAAGACTTGCAAAACTAAGTGGTGGTGTAGCTGTTATCAAAGTAGGAGCTGCAACAGAAACTGAGATGAAAGAGAAAAAAGATAGAGTTGATGATGCTCTTAGTGCTACAAGAGCTGCTGTTGAAGAGGGTATTGTTATAGGTGGCGGTGCTGCACTTATCAAAGCTGCTGCAAAAGTAAGTTGTGAGCTAAAAGGTGATGAGCAAATTGGAGCTGATATTATCCTAAGAGCTATTTATGCACCTATGAAACAAATAGCTATCAATGCTGGATTTGATGGTGGAGTAGTTGTAAATGAGGTTTCTAAATCAAAAGAAGAAAACATAGGTTTCAACGCTGCTAGTGGTGAGTATGTAGATATGTTTGCTGCTGGTATAGTAGATCCTGCTAAAGTAGAAAGGGTTGCATTACAAAATGCTGTAAGCGTTGCTAGTTTGATACTTACAACAGAAGCAACTGTAACAGATATCAAAGAGCCAAAATCAGCTGCACCTATGATGCCTGATATGGGTGGAATGGGCGGTATGCCAGGGATGATGTAATCATCTTTTAAGAAGTAAGGTAGCTTTACCTTACTTCTTATATAGATTAGAGTTATTTAACGATCAAATCAGCCATAGCTTTAAATTCATCTTCACTCATACCTTTTACATTACCAACCATAATAGATTTCATAGCTCCACCATATGTGCCATCTTGATATCCTTTAAGTGAAGCAACAAAATCTTCTTTTGTCATATCTTTAATGATTTTTGATTTACCTAAAGCAACTTTTTCACCATTTTTACCATGACAAGCTATACATTTAGAGTATGCTTTTTGTGCATCTACGCTAGAAACTGCTTCTTCAACTTGTGCTGTTATCTCTTCTTTTGTCTCTTCTATAGTTTCTGTAGCTTCACTAACTTGATCTTGGATCTCTTCTACAACTTCTTGGCTTTGTTCAACTGTATCACTTACATTTTCTTGAACATCATCTACCGTTTCGCTTAGCTCTTGATTAGTATCTTCTGCTAGATTGGTGATTTCATCTAAAGCTGCTATAGCCTCATCTGAAACCTCTTCTATAACTTCTTCACTAGTAGCCACTAGATCATTTGCAGCTTGTTCTACTTGGCTTACTACATCTTCTTTTGGTGTTACGGCTTGAACTTGTTGAGAAGCTTGTTGAGTTTGAGTAGAGCTTTTGTTCTCTTCTGTGTTTCCACAACCACTAAATATCAGTGTTGCAGCCACTGATCCTAGTATAAAATATTTACTTTTTTTAATTAAATTTGTTTTTGTCATAAATACCCTTTTTTTAATATTAATCTGCTATAATAACATCTATTATCTAAAAGTTTATTTAAGGTAAAGAGTGAGATATTTTATTTTATTATTTATTATGGCTTCTTTTTTATTCTCAGCTGATAACGCACCTATGATAAACTTATCAGTTGCATCTATAGAAGAACCAGCTCAATTTGTAAAAACAATCAATATAGCAATACTACTTGCTTTGATGGTTTTAGCACCAACACTGCTTTTGATGGTGACTAGTTTTACTAGAACTGTTATTGTGTTGTCACTACTTAGACAAGCTATGGGTTTACAACAAACTCCACCAGCTCAAGTAATTATATCATTAGCATTGATAATGACTGCTTTTATTATGGAACCATATGCAAAAGTTGCTTATGAAGACTCTATCAAGCCATATATGGCTGAAGAGATAAACTATGAAGTAGCTATAGAAAATGGTATTAAGCCTTTTAAAGAATTTATGATTAAAAACACTAGGGAGTCGGATTTAGCACTTTTTTATAGAATCAAAAAAGAGCCTAATCCTGCTAATATTGATGATGTAAAGATGACTATTTTAATGCCTGCTTTTATAGTAAGTGAGCTTAGAACTGCTTTTGAGATAGGATTTTTGATATTTTTACCATTTTTAGTTATAGATATAATAGTTGCTTCTATTTTGATGAGTCTAGGTATGATGATGTTACCCCCTGTTATGATTTCACTACCTATAAAAATAATCTTTTTTATAGTAATAGATGGATGGCCACTTATTATAGGGAACTTAGCTCAAAGTTTTAAATAAAATTTTATATAAATAGTGTTTTTGCTAAATAATTTATATAATAACACTTGATATTTTTTATTTACTTTGCTATAATTAACCTTATTTAAACTAATAAGGAGAGTATTGATGAGTACAAAAGTAAAGTATAGTGTAAAAAAGCCAATTTATGGTTTTGAAGATATACAAGAAGTTGAGATAGAAAAAAATGATGGAATTACAAGTGTTCTAAATGAAGTAGGTGGAGATGTACAAATGACTCTTATCAACGCTTTTGTTGATGATGAGCATATTGAAATACCAAGTTCTATTAAAACACTTTTAGATATCAATGATAATACAAATGTATCTATTAGTTTTGTAGTGGTATTGAATAATTCAGATTTAACAAAATCAGCTATCAATCTTGGTTCACCTATTATTTTCAATGAAGATAATAAAACAATGGCTCAAGTATCTATCAATACTGAAATGAGTACTATAGAAAAGTTATTTGAAGTATAAGTTTACTTATTTATCTTGATTTTATATAAAGTAGTTTTTAAACTACTTTATATATCCTAGCTCAATAAGTTTTTCATAGATTAAAATAATCTCTTTACTTGTGGCACTTCCACCATATCCACCATGCTCTTTTAGTACAGTTACAGAGTATTGAGGGTTGTTATATGGTCCATAACTAGTTGTCCAGGCATGAGATCTTTGATAATGCTCTAGTTCGCTCTCTTTCATTCTTTTTTTCTGCTCTTGAGGTATCCCTACAACTTGTGCTGTTCCTGTTTTTGCTGCTAGAGATATATCTATTTTACTTAGACCTTTGGCTGTACCTCTAGGAGAGTGTACTGCTTCATACATACCTTTTCTCATCAACTGAAGATCTTTTTCATCAAAATGTAATTTTTCATGTTTGATATCTGGATTTTTAACAAAATGAGGTGTAGATAAAATACCAGTAGCAATATATGATGTAAATCTAGATACTTGCAAAGGAGTAGCTAGAAAATAACCTTGTCCTATAGAGGAGTTTATAGTTTCACCTATATACCAAGCTTGGTTGTATTTGTTTATTTTCCACTCTTTGCTTGGGTTGATGCCTATAAATTCGTTTTGCAAATCTACCCCAGTTTTTTCACCAAAACCTAAAGATTTAAGAGTTTGGGAGATTTTGTTTATTCCAACTTTTAAGCTACCTTCATAATAAAAAACATCACAACTTTCAGATAATGATTTGACATAATCAGTATGTCCATGTCCATCATGTTTCCAACAACGAAATTTTCTATTCCCTACTTGAATACTACCGCTACAATAAGCACCAAAATTTCTACCAAGTCCATTTTCTAAAAATGAAAGTGCTACACCCATTTTGATAACTGACCCTGGGGGATAGAGTCCATTTATGACTTTGTTTGTAAAAGGGTTATTAAAATCATTTTTCATCTCTTGCCACTGTTTATGTGATATCCCTGAGACAAAGATATTATTATCATATTCAGGAAAACTAGCTGCTGCTAGTACTTCACCATTGTTTACATCTTGAACTACCACAACTCCACCAGTTCCTTCAAATATCTTGTGAATATATTGTTGTAAGTTGATATCTAAGGTAGTTATTATATCATTGTTATTTGAAGGCTCTACTACACTAATAAGTTCTACTTCTTCATTGAGTGCATTTACTTTGATCTCTTTATAACCTAGAGTTCCTTGTAATTGAGTGTTGTATTGTTGTTCTAGTCCAGTTTTACCAATAATCCTAGTATGTCTAGTTATTTCATCATTAGCATAATCCAATTTATTTGCTTTTCCAACATATCCTATAATATGTGCTCCTATTTCTTTGTAAGGATAGTATCTTTTTGTAGCATCACTAATTTGAAGGTTATTTGTTGAGTTAAATATAGTAAATTTGGGGAAAAATTCATCATAAGGTATAAAATCAACTACTTTTATATACTCATGTCTATATGGTGAGTTTTCTCTTTTATATAAGTCTATTATCTCATCAAAATCATATTGAGGAAAGTGGTAAGATATAAGTTTTGCTATTTCTTTAAGTTCTAAAAGCTCTTTATTTGAGTTTAGATGTGGTTTGATACTAAGTGAAAAACCAACATTATTTATAGCTATAGGTATTCCATTTCTATCTCTTATTATCCCTCTAGTTGGGGCTTTATATACCTTTTTGATATGATTTTGTCTAGATATCTCTTCATAATATGTATTTGATTTTATTGAGATATTATATACTCTAATAAGAATAAGTAACATAATAAAAGATACAAAGTATAATATAATTTTAGTTCTCATAAAAATAGTCCAATAATTAAAATATCAACTACAATATTGAGCAATAAAAATCCTATAGAAAGTAAAAACTCATTTGTAGCTAGAAAGTTTATTAATAATATCAATAAATAAAATATTATTGTATCAAATATAATTTTAAATTTATCAAATGTAAAAATTCTTTTTATAAAAGGCAATATTATAGTATATAATACAAAAGAGATAATAAATAAGGAAAATATTGCAAAACCTTGAGTTGATTCTATAAATAAAAAGCCTATTAATATAATAATCAAAGAGTAGTAGGACTTTTGATCTAAAGACTCTTTTGTAAGATGAAATAAAACTCCAGCCATAGTAAGTGGTATAAAATGTACACTACTTAGTAAGTTACTTATTATAACACTTAGAGTTGTAAGTACTATTATAGTTTGAAAACTAAAGACACTTCGTCGCATATTGGAAAATGTTTACATCTTATACAATCAGCCCAAATTTTATGTTCTGGTATAGACTCTTTTGGAATCTCTTTAAAGCCTAAATATAAAAATAGTTCTTTGTGATAAGTAAGGGTTAAAACCTCTTTTAAGCCTAGCATACTAGCTTCATTTAAGGCACTTTTTACCAAAGCCCTACCTATGCCTTTGTTTCTATGACTTTCTTTAACAATAAGACTTCTTACTTCAGCTAAGCTAGTAGAGTGTATATGTAAAGCAACAAAACCAACTATTTGTTCACCATCTTTTGCTAATATATAAGATCTTATAGTAGTAGCCATTTCATCGGCACTTCTATATAGGATTAAACCTTTTTCTACTTCAGGCTCTACAAGAGTTTGCATATCTTTTATATCATAAACCAAAGGTTTAGAGTATTTGATAGTATTCATATTATTCACCAAATAAATAAGATGTTATTTTGTTTGTTAGTTCAGTAATACCTTTTTGTTTTAGGTTGGTTATAAATACTCCATCTGGGTATTTTGATCTTAGTTTTGATAGTTCATTTTGTTTTAATTTATCTATCTTTGTAAAAGCATTTATGATGATTTGATCACCTTTTTTGATATGATTTAAAAACTCATCAACACTTTTATCTATCTCTAAATCAGGATGTCTAGAGTCTATTAGATGTATAAAAACTCTTAAACTCTCTCTTTGGTATAAAAAATCTGTTAGATGTTTTTCCCAATCTTCTTTAAGACTTTTGGATACTTTTGCATATCCAAAGCCTGGTAAATCCACAAATCTTGCTTTAAAGATATTATCTTCTTCGTTTTTGAATTTAATATCAAAAAAATTAATAAGTTTTGTTTTACCAGGAGTAGAAGATGATTTTGCCAAAGATTTTCTATTTGTAAGGCTATTTAGTAGTGAGCTTTTACCTACATTACTTCTACCCAAAAAAGCAACTTCAGTTATATCTGGAGAAGGAGACTCCTTTATAGAAGTAGCTGATGTTAAAAATTGTGCATCTATTATTTTCATTGTTTTTCTTTATTTGTATCTTGAAGTTTCATCATAAATCTAACAGGTTTACTCTCTTTTCCAACAACTTTTGCTTGAGCAGTTATCTCATCTAAATAGATCTCTTCACCATAGAGTATTCTACCATCAGTTTTTTCTTCAAGGTAGCCATTACCAAAAATAGTATATCTATTTTTAAAAGGTTCATATATAACAGTATCACCTTTTCCATAATATACTTTATCGTTAGAGTAAACATTAAAATCAACATTACCAGTAGCAGTATATTTTTCTGGAGTTTGTTGGTTTTGATTATCTTTTATCATATTTACAACCAATTTATCACAGTTGAGTTTATCTTCTATTTTAGTAACTTTTACATTTCCGGTAAAAATAGCTACTCCTTTTTGATCATCTGCTTCAAAAAAGTTAGAATCTATAATCAGTTGATTATCGGCAAAGAGTGTTGAACATAGTATAAAAAAGAGTATAAGATACTTCACCTTAATCCTTTAGATTTATATTAAATATTGTATTTTTTGCTTGTATAAAATAGTTATCTTTTGTAAGAAAACTATCTCCTTGAATCGTATGCTTATAATAAAATCCACTAAAAGCTGTGTTATTATAAGCTTCTTTGTTTTTAGTATTATAGTACGCTTCTTCTGTTTTCAAGCTTATAAAATCATCTCTATAAAACTCTACATTATCTCTAAAAGTAATAATATCTAACTCTTTTAGAGCATAATCTGAATGTATTGTATCAAAAATAGTATTATTACTTGTTTTAATAGTAGCTTTTATATCAAAAGCCTCCTCTTTTGTTGGATAAAAAAGAGTCTCTTTTGCTTCTACTATCCTTTGTAAACCATCTTTTGAGATAGTATATAATTTGGAGTTATCAAAGATAAAGTTTGGCTTTTCCTCTTTATTTGACTCTTCATTTTTACTACTATTTCCAATAAAAAGTGTTGCTATAGAGAGTATAAAAATAGAAAAAATAAAATATCTTATAGCCATGCAGATAAAAACTCATCTTCTAAATCATAAGTTTTGCATATATACTCTATAGCTTCTCTAACAGCTCCTTCGCCACCTTTTGCTTCACATACTTTATGTACAATATTTTTTATATAAGCAGATGCATTTTGTGGACAAAAAGCAAGTCCTACAAAATCTAGCATTTTATAATCATTGAGATCATCGCCTATGGCTGCTATTTCATTTTTGGAAATACCCTCATGTTTCATAATAGCTTGTAAGATTTCAAGTTTATTATCAACACCTTGATACAAATAGTTTACACCTAGCTCTTTTGCTCTTTTTTCAACAACTTTTGATTTTCTACCTGTTATAATAGCAACTTTTAAGCCTAGTTTTTTACTCCATACTGATATAGCTAAACCATCTTTTACACAAAATTGTTTTGATTCCAAAAGCTCACCATTGTTATCTATATATGTGATCTTTCCATCAGTCATAGTTCCATCAACATCTATAACAAGTAGTTTAATCACAATATACCTTTTGTACTAGGAATACCAAGCTTTTCATTTGGTGTTAAAGCTCTTCTTAGAGCTACTGCAAAGGCTTTGAAAACAGCTTCTACAATATGATGTTTGTTTTTGCCTCTATCTAGTACTATATGAGCAGTTATTCCTGCATTTAGTGTAAGTGCATGAAAAAACTCTTCAACAAGTTCAGTATCAAAGTTACCTACTTTACCTGCTATATCTACATCATAGTGTAGGTAAGGACGGTTACTAAGATCTAGTGCCACTGTAGCACTTGCTTCATCCATTACTACCGTTGCATTTCCATATCGCTCAACTGCTGATATAGGAAAAATCTCTGCTTTTAGAGCTTGTCCTATAGCTATACCGCTATCTTCTACACTGTGGTGATCATCTATATGTGTATCGCCTTTGCAAATTAAGTTTATACCTATACCACTATGTTTGCTAAGAGCTTCAAGCATATGATCAAAAAAACCAACTCCACTATCTATAGAGTACTCTTTTGAGCATAAATCAACACTACATTTTATATCTGTTTCTTTAGTTGTTCTTATAATTTCTTTCATTTTTACCTCAGTTATTGTGCTATAATCATCGCACCTTCAAGGTTATTTGATCTTTTGAAGTCATCTGCTTCTTCTATACTTCTAAAACCACTTACCCAGACACGATTGATTGGTTTATCTTCAAACTCACCCTCTTTGATAATAACATCGTAGTTTGAATCTATTATTAATTTAAATTTATCTTGCGTTATTTTTGCACCACTATAGTTTCTAAATGCTCCAACTTGTACATAATACCCACCTACAACTGCACTTTCTTCTTTTTCTGCTTGTGTAGTAGCTATTTTACCGTGAAAACCAAGGATAGTTAGTTTAACATTAGCTAAACCTTTTTTTTCCATATTGATAGCAATTGCAGCTGCATTTGATAGATCTATAATCCTAGTTCCTACAAAAGGGCCTCTATCGTTGATCCTAACTGTTGTTGTTAAACCATTATCTAGGTTTTCAACTTTGACTATAGTATTCATAGGCAAAGTTTTATGAGCTGCTGTCATAGCATGCATATTATAGATCTCACCATTACTTGTCTTTTTAGCGTGAAAATCTGGACCATACCAAGAAGCAACACCTTTATGCACATCGCCAACACTAGCTGTAGTAGGATAGTACCATTTACCAAAAACCTGATAAGGTCTCATAGTAGCTTTATGCATAGCTGGTGAGTTCTTGATCTCCTCTTTTGGAGTTGATTGCATAGATTGACTATAGTATCCAACATTTTGCCTACTTTGTGTAGTACACCCACTTAATATAAGGATCAATCCTATAAATAAAAGCAAACTTTTAGTTATTGATAACAAGCTTATCTCCAATAGATATATTTGATGAGTTTAGTTTATTGTCACCCATAAGTTTTTTTAAAGAGACTTTTTGTTTAAGTGCTATCGTACTAAGAGTATCGCCTTTTTGTACTATATACTCTTTTTGTTTTGTCTTTTTAACAACTATTTTTGTACCCTCTTTAAAAGGTATTAAAAGCTCTTGATTTGGTTTGATTTTATCAGATTTTAGGTTATTAAACTCTTGTATATAAGAAGAGCTTATACCATAAAGAGATGATATTTTATTAAGTGAATCACCTTGTTTTACAATATGTTTTTGCAAAATAGTCGGTTTTATATTGTTTTTATTTTCATGATAGGTTTGTAAAGCATAATAAGGTATATAGATTCGATATTTTGATTTATTATTTGGTATATACTCTTGCTTTAAGTGGCTATTTAATGTTAGAATATCTTCATAAGATAGATTTGAAGCTTCTGCTATGTTTTTAAGATGAAAACCACCATTTGTCTCTATAGATACTATCATATCTCCCATACCTCTATTTAGTAGGTGAGGGTTTTGCTCATTTAACTCTAACTCTTTATTTAACATTATAGCAAAAGCTACTATTTTTCTTATATGATTTCTACTCTCTTTAGGGATATATTGCCTAGAGGTTATCTCTTGGATTTCTAAAAGTTCAGATAGAGTAAAATCTATATTTAAGCTTTTGATCTCTCTATAGACTTTAAAAAGTTCATTGTGATTGTTTTTCCTATTTTGATAATTTTTGATAACTTTTCTATACTCTTTGAATTTTTGACTATGTTCAAAATTAGGATTTTTTTCTATATATTTATCTAAAGATAACCTGACTATTCCCTCTACTAGTCGTCCCTCACCGCAGTTATATGCAATAGCAGCAAGATACCATTTACCAAATAGACTATGAAGTCTTTTTAGATACTTTGAAGCTGCTATTGTTGATTTTTCAATATCAAGTCTTTCATCTATATATTTGTCATTTGATAAGCCAAATTTTTTAGCAGTATCAGGGATAAATTGCCATAAACCTTTAGCTCCCATATTGGAGTGACTTTTTATATCAAAGTTGGACTCAGCCATACCCACATATAGCATTACTGAAGGTACATCTTCTTTAGCTAAAATAGATTTTACCGTAGGTATAAGTAAAAGTGAGCTATTAAAACTCTCTATAAAATAATCTTTCTCTTTTAGTGCAAAGTTGTTGTATGATTCTTGTAGCTCTAAGTTTGCCAAAAAATCAGGCTCTATGTCAAACTCATTTAAAATCTCTAAATCAGTTCTTGTTACATCGTTGAGTTCCATAATATTGGCAAATAAAGAGTAAGATAATAATAATACAATAAACAAATATCGCATAATAACCTCTTTTATAATAAAAATTGCGTCTTATTATATCTTTTTATTGCTTAATATCATATATTAAAAAGTTTTTTAGCATTTGTACTTGTTAGTTGTGCTACTTCTCTTGGGGTAAGATTTAGTAATTCTGCCACTTTTTCGCATACTATTTTAGTATAAGCAGGTTCGTTTCTACTACCTCTATGAGGATGTGGAGTAAGATATGGTGCATCTGTTTCTAGTATAATCTTTTCTAAAGGAATTTTAGGTAAGACCTCTACTAGTTTTCTGGCATTTTTAAACGTTAGCACTCCCCCTATACCAAAATAGAAGTTTTTTTTCGCCAAAACAAGTAGCTGAGAGTCTGCATTGTAACAATGCAACACCCCGCCTAGTTCACTACTAGCATACTCTTGTAGTATATGCAAAGAGTCCAAACTAGCATCTCTTATATGTATAATAAGTGGCTTTTTAAACTCAATGCTTAGCTTGATTTGTTTTATAAATATCTCTTTTTGTATAGCTTTTTCGGCATTGTTTTCTTCTATCGTACCACTTAGCCTATAATAATCAAGCCCACACTCCCCAACAGCTACACATTTGGGGTGGGTAATATATTGTTTTAAGATATCTAAATCAAATGATTTTATATCATAAGGATGAACACCTACAGCAAAATAAACCATATCATATTTTTGAGATATCTCTATAGCTCTAGGTAAATCTTCTAAACTTGCCCCTGGGATTATTATCTGTTTTATTCCCTTTTTTTGTGCATTGTTTATTACTTCATCTAAATCATCATAATAATCACTATGATCCAAATGGCAATGAGTATCTATAATTATGATAAAAACCTTTTTTCTATTAGATTTAGTAAACTATTAAGCTCAGCCAATTCATCTCTTTGGATCCAAGCATCAATACCAAAATTTTTAAATGCTGCATAATCACTATCATCATCTATAATAGCCACAGAGATATACTCATTTTTACAAGCTTGAGATTTGTTCTCTTCAAAATCAAAGATAGTCTCTATATCAATAATAGCAACATCTCCTTTGATATCATCACATCCACTTTGGAAGTTACAAACGCTATGCCTTGAATCAATAAGAGTAGAATCAACCTCACTAAATGTTACAACATTCATAGTTATTTCTCCTAAATAGTTTTTTAATTATATCGATTATAAACTTAATTTATAAAATATATCTAGTTAAATCTTCATCTTGAACAATATCTTTTAGTTTTTCTTCTACTAACTCTTTTGTAACTACTATTGTTTCACCTTTGTTTAGATCTGCATCAAAGCTTATATCTTCTAATACTTTTTCTATAACTGTATGAAGTCTTCTAGCTCCTATATCTTCAGCTTTTTCATTGGCGTTAAGGCAATATTTAGCTAGTGCATGAATAGACTCATCATTAAACTCTAAATCAACACCTTCTACACCTAAAAGTGCTTGATACTGTTTTAGTAGCGAGTTTTTAGTATTTGTCAATATCTTATAAAGAGCCTCCTCATCAAGAGGTAAAAGTTCAACTCTAAGGGGAAATCTTCCTTGAAGTTCAGGCAAAAGATCACTAGGTTTACTTATATGAAAAGCTCCAGCAGCAATAAACAAAATATGGTCTGTTTTAACTTGACCAAACTTAGTATTTACTGTACTTCCCTCTACTATAGGTAAAAGATCTCTTTGGACACCTTCTTTACTAGGATCTGATTTTCTACCATCATTGCCAGAAGCTATTTTATCTATCTCATCTATAAATATTATACCACCATTTTGAGCTCTTTTTAGGGCTTCTACTTTTATGGATTCTTTATCTAGTAGTCTATCACTAGCTTCACCTCTTAGTATAACCTTGGCATCTTTGATAGTTACTTCTTTTTTGATTTTGTCTTTATTTAGGTTGCCAAAGGCTTTATTTAAAGACTCTTGCAAAGCACTCATATCAAGAGGTAGATTGGTATCTACTATCTCAACACTTGCTTTTTTGGATAGCTCTATCTCTATTTTTTTATCATCAAGATCACCATTGATTACTTTTTGTTCCATTTTATTAAAAGTAGAGATAAAAGACTCTTTTGCTTGATCACTTGCACTACTTGGTAGTGGTGGAACTAGCTTTTCTACTATTATTTTATTTACTTCATCTGTTATTTGTGTTTCTATTTTAGTTTCATACTCTTTAGTGATAATATTGATTGATTCAAAAACAAGATCTCTTACCATAGACTCTACATCTCGTCCTACAAATCCAACTTCAGTGTATTTACTAGCTTCAACTTTTACAAAAGGAAGATTCATCATCTTTGCTAGACGCCTTGCTATCTCTGTTTTACCAACTCCTGTACTTCCTATCATAAGTATATTTTTAGGAGTGATCTCTTCTTGAAGATCACTTGATAAGCTCATTCTTCTATATCTACTCCTTAGAGCCAATGCTATAGTTTTTTTGGCATCATTTTGACCTATAATATAATCATCTAAATAGCTAACTATCTCTCTTGGTGTCATATTCATCTTAAATTGCTCCTATTATAGTGTCAATAATCTAATATTTTGATTTGTGTAGATACATAATTCACCTGCAATCATCAAAGACTCTTTTACAAGTTCTTCTGGGCTTAGAGTAGAGTGTTTGTGTAGGGCTTTTGCACTACTTAAAGCATAATTGCCACCACTTCCAATAGCAGCTATTTGTCCATCTTCAGGCTCAACAACATCACCATTTCCACTAAGTATAAAGATATGTTCTTTGTTTAGAACTATCATCATAGCCTCTAGTCTTCTTAGGATTTTGTCTTTTCGCCAAGCTTTGCTAAACTCAACAACAGCTTTAAAAAGATCTCCTCTTTTTGCTTCAAGATGTCCTTCAAACATCTCAAAAAGATTAAAAGCATCAGCAGTACTTCCAGCAAAACCAGCTAAAATCTCATCTTTATATAGTTTTCTTATTTTTATTGCGTTGTTTTTTAAAACTGTATTACCAAAAGTAACTTGTCCATCACCACCTATTACAGCTTTGTTATCAGTTCTATATGCAAGTATCGTAGTAGCATCAAACAAATTATTCTCCTATAATCTCAACTTTTAAGCTACCATGTATTGCATGTCCTAGCTTAACATCTACCTCATAAAGCCCTGTTGCTTTGATAGCAGTTTTGATATTGATATCTTTTTTATCTATAGTTATATTATGTGTAGATTTTAGCTCATCAGCAATCTCATCTTTTGTTACAGATCCAAAAAGAGCACCATTTGCTCCTACTTTGTGAATGATTTTGACTACAATATTTTCAAACTGTTTTGCTATAGCTTTTGCTGCGTCTATCTCTTCTTGTAAAAGCTTAGCAAGTCTAGCTTGTTCTTCTTTCCACTCTTGCATAACTTCTGGTGTAGCTTTTTTAGCAAACCCTTTTGCTATTAAAAAGTTTTGTCCATAACCATCTTTTACCTCTTTTATTTCACCAGCTTTTCCTAAGCTTTTGACATCTTTTATTAATAATACTTTCATAAAAACTCCTTAAATTTTGTAATTATTATTTGCTAAGATTTAATTATTACTTTTATAAGCAAGTGATAGTTTCTCATAAACAAGCTTAAAACTAGCATCTTCTAAAGTATTTAAAATCTCTATTAAGATTACATTATCCTCTTTGCCATCCCAAGTTTTGATATATGTGCCTTCTTTGTAGCCATGATCTTGTCTAAACTGATTTAGACAATTTTTACCAATATAGAGCTTTTGAAGCCAAGTAAAACTAAGTCCACTGATTTTGCAACATCTAAAAAACTGATCTATAAATCTCTCCATACCACTAAAAATAGGCATATTTCCAGTATCTATAGCAAGAGCTATATATGAAAGCTTTTCAGCCTCTTTTACTACTAAGTTGATATCAATATGATTTGATGCTTCATAAATACAGTGAGTATTTACTAGTGAGACTGCTTTTGGGACATTTGTCTCTTGTAATAAAAAACTCATTAAAAAATGCCAAATATCAACAAGCTCTATATGGATATTGTCCATATCTGGAGTTGATTTGATATTTTTCCAGTGTTTCCATGGAGTAGAATCAATTAGCTCTGATACTTCCATATGAATACATCTAAGCCAATTGATCTCTTTATCAAACTTGTTTATTCCTAGTTCCCAATTTTTACCATTGGTTGAGTCATTGAGTTGTTTTTGTAATAAAAACATCTCTTCTAGTTTGTGTGGAAAGCTTGAAGCCTCATCAAGAAGCTTTGCCAAAGGTAAACACTCTTCTACTAAGTGATCTAGGTTTGGATCTATACAAATCTTACTATTTGATAGTAGTTGTGTAATTAGCACTATATAATATGGTATAATTTTCTCTTCTTGCCACCTTAGTGTCTCTGTTTTATTGATACCTACAAAATCTAAGAATTCATCAAGTGTGTTGAATCCTAGTTTTTTTATAGTTATTATCAGTTCTTCATAAAGCATTTTTCTCCTTTTAGATTGGTAGTTCTATAGTAAATCTAGCACCATTTGGTATATTTTGTGCATATATTTTTCCATGTAAATGTTGTTCTATTATAGTTTTGCACATATATAGCCCCAATCCTGTTCCGTTTTTATTTGTTTTTGTGGAAAAGTATGGGTTAAATATTTTACCAATAATTTCCTCAGGAATACCTTTTGCATTGTCATCTACTTCTATTATATAGTTACTATTTTCAATATAGTATCTTATTGTTATAGATTTGTTTTCTATATTATTAGAGACTAAAGCATCTTTGGCATTGTTTACAAGATTGATTAAAACTTGTATTAAATCATTGATATGTACAAAAAGAGTCAAATCTTCTGAAAGAGCCTCTTTTTTATACTCTATCTCTTCAGTTTTAAACATAAAACAGATAAAATCCTCTGCTTTTTTGATAAGATTGGATACTTTAATATACTCTTTTTCTTTATTTGGTTTAAAGTAATCTCTAAAATCATCTATAGTTTTAGACATATATTCAAGCTGTTTTGAAACATCATCTACTACTTGTTCTAACAACTCTTGGGATATTTCACCATCTAAAAGCTTGGTAAAAGAGAGTTTTTGTATCAAAATAGAGATAGCTTGAAGAGGTTGTCTCCATTGATGAGCTATCATAGATATCATCTCTCCCATAGCTGCATTTTTGGATTGTTCTATAAGTACACTTTGTTGTTCTAAAAAAAGCTTTTTAGCTGTAATATCAGTTCTTATTGCTTCATATGCTACTATTTTGCCTTCTGTATTAAATTTGGGCTCTATGGTAGCTTCAACCCAGTAAAATCCGCCATCTTTTTTAAGATTTTTGATTTCACCTTTCCAAGTTTTACCACTTTGGATAGTTTTCCATAGCTCTTTGAAAAGCTCTTTTGGCATATCTGGATGTCTTACTATGTTGTGGTTTGAGCCTATTAGCTCTTTTTTGCTATAACCACTTATGTTACAAAAAGCTTCAGATGCATACGTGATAATGCCTTTTGTATCTGTGCTTGACATAATAACATATTTATCAACAATACTAAGAGAGTAGTCTTTGTTTTTATCTTCAAAGTTGTACATAACAAACCTTAAAACTAATAATTTTTAGTATGATACCTTTTATTTGCTTTTTAACTCATAAAAGGCACACTCCTGTCCGCTAGTTTGTTTGACTACCATTGATGGGATTTGTTTTGATTTAAATCCATAAGCTCTACATCCATGAGGACGAGAAGGCTCCCATGTAACAAAGTAATGAATGCATTTTTGACAAATAATCCTTTGTTTATTCAAGCTTTTACCCTTATTTGCATAGATTTTGCTAATGATAAAAGATCTATGTTTTCCAAACTAACTCCTGTTGGCACACCTTGGGCTATTTTGGTAAAGTTTATATTAAAACTACTTAATTTATCCTCAATAAAAAGAATAAATGCCTCATTTTGAAGAGATGGAGTAATAGCAAAAATTATCTCTTTTGTTTGGTTAAAGCTTACAAGATCTTTGAGTTTGTCTATGTTTTCTATAGTAAGCTCTTCTAAAACAAAATACCTACCATCATAGCTACTACTCTCTTCTATAGCAAATATATCTTTGCTATTTTGGACTATACATAATATAGTGTTGTCTCTTAGCTCATCAAGGCAAATATTACAAATCTCATCTTCACTTATAAAGCCACAATTTGAGCATTTTTTGACATGCTTTATGGCATTGTCTATAGCAAATGAGAGTTTTTTGCCCAAAAAAGGATCATTGATAGCTATATGATAAGCTAGTCTTTGTGCTGTTTTCTTGCCTATAGTTGGAAGACTTTGTATAGTTTGAACTAAATCTTCAAATTTTACTAAATTGTATTTCATAAGTGTAATTATAGCAAAAATTTGCTACAATATCAGCTTATAAAAAAGATATTATTTTAAAATTTATCCCAGATATAGTATTTGGGACTATTGTTATGGAGAGTAATTTTGGTAGAAATGGACTATTATCAGATATTAGAAGTAGAAAAATCAGCAGATAAAACTGTAATCAAAAAGTCATATAGAAGACTTGCTATGCAGTATCATCCTGATAAAAACCAAGGCGACAAGGAAGCAGAAGAGAAGTTTAAGGCTATAAATGAAGCCTATCAAGTGCTAGGTGATGATGAAAAAAGAGCTGTTTATGATAGATATGGTAAAGCTGGACTAGAAGGACAAGGTGGCTTTAGTAGAGGTGGCGGGTTTGATGATCTTGGAGCTATCTTTGAAGAGATGTTTGGAAGTGCTTTTGGTGGAGGTGGATTTTCTCAAAAAAGAAAAAAACAGTACCCTTATGCTATAGATATGGCAATAAATTTAACAATAGAGTTTAATGAAGCTGTTTTTGGTACTAAAAAAACTATAAAATACAAATATAAAAAAGCTTGTAGTAGTTGCCATGGAACAGGAGCAAAAGATGGCAAAATGACTACATGTCCACACTGTGCTGGTAAGGGACAGATACATATAAGACAAGGATTTATGACTTTTGCTCAAACTTGCCCACACTGTAGCGGTAGTGGTGAGAAGATAGAGCAAAAATGTTCAAAATGCCACGGCAAGGGATATGAAGAGGCTGAAGATAGCTTTGAGATTACTATCCCAGAAGGTATAGATAATGGCAATAGAATGAGAGTATCAGGCAAAGGAAACATAGCTCCTGATGGTACTAGAGGGGATCTTTATGTACAAATTGGGGTTAAAGAAGATAAACATTTTGCTAGATATGAAAATGATATTTATATAAGTGTGCCACTCTTTTTTACTCAAGTAGCTCTTGGAAGTGTGATCAAAATACCAGGGCTTAGAGGTGAGCTAGAGCTTAAAATCCCTCAAGGTGCAAAAGATAAAGAACAATTTAAGTTTAAAGGTGAAGGTGTTAAGTCTTTGCAAGGATATGGACAAGGTGATTTAATAGTTCAAATTAGTATCCAATATCCAAAATCACTAAATAGTGAACAAACAGAACTTTTAAATAAACTTCAAGATAGTTTTGGGATAGAATCTAAGCCTCATGAGGGGATATTTGATAGTATGTTTGATAAGGTTAAGAAATGGTTTGGGTGAGGTTTGGTATAATTTGTTTAGTGATAAATAAGGTGGGTAAAAAGTAAAAATGACTAACATAATATTATGCGGTGGCAGTGGTACTAGATTATGGCCTATTAGTCGCACTCTTATGCCTAAGCAGTTTGTAAAATTATTTGATAACAAATCACTATTTCAACTAACAGTTGAGCGAAACAACAAGCTTTGCGATTCTTTATTTATAGTCTCAAACAGTGAACAATACTTTTTAGCATTAGACCAAATAGAAGAACTCACAACTCACAACTCACAACTCACGACTCACTCTTCACGACTCACCACTCACGACTCACGACTCACAGCTCACTACCTACTAGAACCAATAGCTAGAAACACAGCTCCTGCTATTGCACTTGCTTGTATGGCACTTGATCTTGAGGAAATAGTACTTGTAACTCCTAGTGATCATCTGATCAAAGATGAAAAAGAGTATCAAAAGGTTGTACAAAAAGCAAAAAAACATGCAAGTGATGATAAGCTTGTAACTTTTGGAATAACTCCAACTTTTGCTGAAACTGGGTTTGGATATATTGAAGCAGAAATTAGTGCTAAGAGTTCAGTGTTAAGCGTTAAGAAGTTTCATGAAAAGCCTGATTTAACAACAGCAGAAAGCTATCTAGAAGCAAACAACTCACAACTTTCAACTCACAGCTCACTATTTCTATGGAACTCTGGAATGTTTTGCTTTAAAGCTGGTGTGTTTTTAGAAGAACTAAAACTATACGCTCCAGATATATATGAGTCTTGCCTAGTTGCATTTGAAAATAAAAAAATTCAACATTCAACATTAAGAATTCAACATTCTCATATGGAAGCTATTCCAAATGAGTCTATAGATTATGCTGTTATGGAAAAATCAAATATAGTAAAAGTAGTACCATCTGATATCTCTTGGAGTGATGTTGGAAGCTTTGATGCACTTAGTAGTGAGTGTTCAGAGTTAAGTGCTAAGAGTTATGAAGAGGATTGTTCAAATAATTTTTATTATAATAGCAATGATAGAAAAGTAATAGCAGCTATAGGATTAGAAGACTTTATTGTAATAGATAGTGATGATGCACTTCTTATAGCAAAAAAGGGAGAAACTCAAAAGGTAAAAAATATAGTCCAGAAACTAAACCTTGATAACTCACCACTTACAACTCACCACTCACTCACATATCGCCCATGGGGAACTTATACAGTGCTAGAAGAGTCAAATGGATATAAGATAAAAAGAATTGTTGTTCAACCTGGTAAAAGACTCTCTTTACAAAAGCATTTCCATAGAAGTGAACACTGGATAGTAGTATCAGGAACAGCTACAGTAATAGTTGGTGATGAAAAAAGACTTGTTAGACCAAATGAAAGTACCTATATAAAAGCAGGTGAACTTCATAGACTAGAAAATGAAGGAAAAATACCAGTAGTTCTTATAGAAGCACAAGTAGGTGAATATACAGGTGAAGATGATATAGTAAGAATTGAAGATGATTTTAATCGTGAATCGTAAATCGTAAGTAGTGAATCGTAAATCGTAAGTAGTGAGTAGTGAGTAGTAAATAGTGAATTGTGAATTGTGAATTGTGAATTGTGAAAGGCAAAATGTTACCGTTAGAAAAGTTTAAGACACTTATTGATATAGCACCTCTTGTATCAATGGATTTTATTATAAAAAATAGTGAGAATAAAATACTTCTTGGTAAAAGAGTAAATAAACCAGCTTTTGGGTATTACTTTACTCTTGGTGGAAGAGTTTTAAAAAATGAAAAATTAGCTGATGCAAAAAAGAGAATCTTAAAAGAAGAAACAGAGTTAAATATAAATGATTTTAATCCAAAATTTATTGGAGTATTTGAGCATTTCTATAAGGATAGCTTTGTAGATGATAATATATCAACACACTATATAAATCTTGCATATGAGATAGATGTATCTTATATCCAAGCTTTACCACAAAAGCAACACAATGACTATATTTGGCTTACAGTTGAAGAGATTATGGCTTCAGATATAGTAAATAAATATGTCAAAGAATATTTTCATAGTCGTGAGTTATAAGTCGTGAGAAGTGAAAAGTGAGAAGTGAAAAGTAAGAAGTGAAAAGTAAGAAGTGAGAGGTAAAATGTGAAAAGTCATAAAGATTTAGATGTTTGGAAAAGTTCTGTTAGTTTTGTTGAAGATATTTATAGATTAACTTCCTTATTCCCAAAAGAAGAGGTTTATGGACTTACATCTCAACTTAGAAGAGCTGCAGTATCGATTCCCAGTAATATTGCTGAAGGAGCTGCGAGACAATCAGATAAAGAATTTATACAATTTTTATATATCTCTCTTGGTTCGGTTTCTGAGATAGATACTCAAATAGAAATATCTCAAAGATTAGTTTTTATAGATAAGACTGATGAGATAAATCAGAAACTAACTGATATTAAAAAAATGATATTAGGTTTAATAAAATATTTAAAAGGAAAATAAAATGGATAATAATACAACTAACGAATCACAAATCACAACTCACAAATCAAAGCGGGTAGCTCTCATCACAGGAATTACAGGACAAGATGGGAGCTATTTAGCAGAGTTTTTACTCAAAAAAGGCTATGTGGTTCATGGGATCATAAGAAGAAGTAGTCTTTTTAATACAGATA